>ERZ1034882.29-NODE-29-length-82775-cov-94.736823_pt1 | contig 82775 bp, 69 predicted proteins | sample MGYA00520606_ERZ1034882 | MGnify/ENA primary metagenome ERZ1034882 (study PRJEB33766, sample SAMN09781726) | gut metagenome | biome: gut microbiome | host: Homo sapiens | place: Madagascar | study: EMG produced TPA metagenomics assembly of the PRJNA485056 data set...
TGCCTGTCACGCAGGGGGTCGCGGGTTCGAGTCCCGTCCGTTCCGCCACTTATTAAGACATTAAGCCTGCCTTACTGGTAGGCTTAATGGCAAAAAACTTTAGGGGCGTAGCTCAGTTGGTAGAGCACCGGTCTCCAAAACCGGGTGTCGCGAGTTCGAGTCTCTCCGCCCCTGCCATATATAATCCTTTGCTTCGGCAAAGGATTTTTTTTTGCCCGAAATACTCTACAGCACCGCTTCTTCATTTTCAGCCAGCCTCCCTGCTGGCTGCTATATCAATCCATCACGTTGATTTTTAATAGATCTTTGATCTGCGATTGCTTATCACTATTTTGCAGCCAAATGGCATACAGCGGCCTGGTAAGCGTGGTGGAATCCACCACGGTATGCAGCCCGGCTTTAGTGTCTGCCCAGCGAACCGGTAACCACGTACACCCTTTTAACAAGGGCAGTTGCTGGCAGGCGATCTCTGCAGAGCTGGTTGTTAACTGTGGAACATCATCAGGTGCAATCAATCCCGCCTCATGCTGCTGAAAATCTGGTCCCCATTCCAGCCGCAAATAGGTCAGGTCTGCCTTCATCATCGAAGGTTCAGAGGCATAAAGCGCCAGACCAAACTGGCCAACAATCTGGCTGCTAAATTCATCCATCTTGGGGGCTTCGGTCGTGATCAAAAGATCAAGCTGACGCTCATGAAGTTGCTTAACCAGCGACTGCCGTTGCGCAATCCTGGCTTCGAATTGCAAATGACCATGAGAATGATACAGCCGGGTAAGCCACTGACTTAACATACATTCCCACAGAGAAGCGCTGGCCCCAATCGAGAACTCATTGTGCCTCGAAGTATGGGCAACCTCTTTGCGCGCTGCCTGCCAGGTATTCATCAGCGTTTCTGCGTACGGGAGCAGTTTTTCACCCGCAGGTGTCAAACGGATGTTGTTGCGATGGCGGGTAAAAAGATTCACACCCAGTTGATTTTCCAGCTGTCGAATACGAAAACTGACTGCTGACTGCGTCAGATAAAGGGCTTCAGCTGCTCGCCCAAAGTGGCGTGTTCTGCTCACTTCAAGGAAAGTTTTTAGCAATTCCGTATCCACATCTTTCTCCGCAAAATTATTTGTCGTTATGATTTAAATGTTTTGTTTTACACTCTGTCAAGCGTAACTAATACTCCGCGCCATAAATAGCTCGGCCAAAGAATTAGGAGCGTGTAGGATGGCGGAAAGCTTTACGACGACTAATCGTTTTTTCGACAATAAAAATTATCCACGCGGGTTCTCTCGTCACGGCGACTTCACCATCAAAGAGGCGCAGCTGCTTGAGCGTCATGGTTATGCCTTCAACGAGCTGGATCTGGGTAAACGTGAGCCTGCAACGGAAGATGAAAAGCAGTTTGTCTCCGTGTGCCGTGGTGAGCGTGAACCACAATCTGAAGCGGAACGTGTATGGATCAAGTACATGGCGCGCATTAAGCGTCCAAAGCGTTTCCATACCCTTTCTGGCGGTAAGCCGCAGATGGAAGGTGCTGAAGATTACACCGAGTCTGATGACTAAGAAAAAAGGGGCTGCGGCCCCTTTTTTTACGCCAGTAACTTTTGCAGGTGCAAAAGTAAACGGTCGATTGCCCGATAGCTCAACGCTTCCTGCAGATGCTGTCTCTCAATTGCATGACTGCTTTCCACATCGGCGATAGTACGAGCCACTTTTAAAAGACGCTGCCATGCACGAATGGAGAGCCCGAAGCGCGTCAACGTTTCCTCCAGCCACGTCGCATCCTCAGCCTTTAGCTGGCAAAACTGTCGGATCTCAGCATTATCCAGACGGGCATTCAGTTTATTTTGCCGCCTGTACTGCCGGGCCTGAGCAGCAATAACCCGATCGCGAACCGTTACTGAACACTCTCCTCTGACATTGCTCTGGCTGAGCAGGCCGGGAGGAGGCAAAGGGATCTCCAGGGATAAATCGAAACGATCCAGGAAAGGGCCTGATAACTTTCCCAGATATCGCAGCGTTTGTTCAGGCGTACAGCGGTTGTGATTCCCCTGATAATGACCTGACGGGCTGGGGTTCATTGCCGCAACCAGCTGGAACTGTGCCGGATAGCTTATTTTGGCTCGGGTGCGTGAGATATGTATCTCTCCGGATTCAATCGGCTCCCTTAGGGCATCCAACACGCGCCGCTCAAACTCAGGTAGTTCATCAAGAAACAGGATGCCGTTATGTGCCAGTGAAATCTCTCCTGGCCCCGGAATGGAACCTCCTCCGACCATGGCCGTCAGGGACGCGCTGTGGTGCGGAGAGCGGAAAGGGCGACGTCGCCACTGTTTTTGCAACGACACTGAACTCACCAGGCTCACTATCGCAGCGCTTTCGAGTGCTTCATGGTTACTGAGTGGTGGAAGTAAACCATTCAACCGGCTCGCCAGCATCGTTTTTCCGGTACCCGGCGGGCCAATCAGCAACAGGTTATGCCCGCCGGCAGCGGTGATCTCCAGCGCTCGCTTTCCCTGCTCCTGGCCGATAATATCGCTGAGATCGTCGGTGCTTTCAGGCGGTATATCTTCCGTTTCTTCGGGCTCTGACAACCTATGCCGCCCTTCAAGATGGGCGCAGACCTCCTGCAAATGCCCGGCAATAAGGCACCCTTTTTCGGCTATCAGGCTCACTTCCGCACTGTTTTCATTGGCAAGAATGATTTCGCGACCGGCACGTATGGCTTCCAGCGCGCCAGAGATAGCGCCAGGAACGCCTCTCAGCGCGCCTGTAAGCGCCAGTTCACCGATGAACTCGTACGAGCCTAGCCTGGACGTATTAAGCTGTTCAGAAGCGGCGAGAAGCGCAATAGCGATAGGTAAATCATATCTCCCGCCCTCTTTAGGCAGATCCGCTGGCGCCAGGTTGATGGTGATCTTTTTCGCCGGGAAGGTATAACCGCTATTGATAATGGCGCTGCGGACCCGATCTCTGGCTTCTTTCACCGTTGTCTCTGGCAAACCGACAAGCGTTAAGCCGGGCAGTCCATTACTCAGATGAACCTCCACAGAAATAAGCGGTGCTTTTACTCCAATAGCCGCACGCGTATAAACAACTGACAGTGACATAAGCACCTCCTCGGGCGCTGACTATGCCACTGTCGCTTTCATACCTTGAGTGCTGTTTTTGTGTTTTACGGCATTACTTCCAGACTTTTAGCAGCAGTTTGTAATCATTTCTTGTGAGTGGAAGCCTCATCGCAGAAAAAAACGTGCCCGTTATGATGACCTGGCGGCGGCGAAAAAAATGAAAAATATTCACCATCTGTTTTTCTCATATAAAACAATGCTTTTCAAAGATATGGTTCGCGAGCTAATCAAAATGGTCATAAATAAATCTTGTGTTTGGTTTAAAAACTGTGATAACTCTTTAGGTATTCCTTCGAACAAGATGCAAAAAGAACTGAAAATGACAGCCCTTCTACGAGTGATTAGCCTGGTCGTGATTAGCGTGGTGGTGATTATTATCCCACCGTGCGGGGCTGCACTTGGACGAGGAAAGGCTTAGAAATCAAGCCTTAACGAACTAAGACCCCCGCACCGAAAGGTCCGGGGGTTTTTTTATGACTAAAAAACGCAAATGAGGAGCAGAGAATGACAAATAGCACAAAATTCTGTTTCTCCCGATTTATGACGGGGAACTAACTATGAATGGGGCACAGTGGGTAGTACATGCGTTGCGCGCGCAGGGAGTCGAAACAGTATTCGGTTATCCGGGTGGCGCAATTATGCCGATTTACGATGCACTGTATGACGGCGGCGTGGAGCACCTGTTGTGCCGACACGAGCAGGGCGCGGCAATGGCGGCGATCGGTTATGCGCGCGCCACCGGCAAAACCGGCGTCTGCATGGCGACCTCGGGTCCCGGTGCAACTAACCTGATCACCGGTCTGGCTGATGCGCTGCTCGATTCCGTTCCGGTCGTCGCCATCACCGGACAGGTTGCATCTCCCTTCATCGGTACCGACGCTTTCCAGGAAGTGGACGTTCTCGGCTTATCCCTGGCCTGCACCAAACACAGTTTCCTCGTCCAGTCTCTGGAAGAGTTGCCGCGGGTGATGGCAGAAGCGTTCGAGGTGGCAAGTTCCGGCCGTCCAGGTCCGGTTCTGGTTGATATCCCGAAAGATATCCAGGTGGCCATCGGCGATCTCGAACCGCACTTCTCCACTGTTGAAAGCGACGATGCGTTTCCGCATGCGGAAGTGGAAGAGGCGCGGCAGATGTTGGCCCAGGCGAAACAGCCGATGCTGTACGTCGGTGGTGGCGTGGGCATGGCGCAGGCAGTTCCTGCCCTGCGTGAATTTATCGCGGTGACGCAAATGCCTGCTACCTGCACGCTGAAAGGGCTGGGTGCGGTAGATGCGGATTATTCCTGTTATCTGGGCATGCTGGGGATGCACGGTACCAAAGCGGCAAATCTGGCCGTTCAGGATTGTGACTTGCTCATCGCCGTGGGTGCCCGTTTTGACGATCGCGTCACCGGTAAGCTGAATACCTTCGCGCCGAATGCCAAAGTGATCCATATGGATATCGACCCTGCGGAGATGAACAAATTGCGTCAGGCGCATGTTGCCTTGCAGGGCGATCTCAATACGCTGTTACCGGCATTACAGCAGCCACTGGTTATCAATGCCTGGCGAAAGCACACCTCTGACCTGCGCGCTGAACACGCCTGGCGTTACGATCATCCTGGCGACGCCATCTACGCGCCGCTGCTGTTGAAGCAGTTGTCCGATCGGAAACCCGCAGACAGCGTGGTGACGACGGATGTGGGGCAACACCAGATGTGGTCCGCCCAGCACATGACCTATACCCGCCCGGAAAATTTCATCACCTCCAGCGGGTTAGGCACGATGGGCTTCGGCTTGCCTGCTGCCGTGGGTGCGCAGGTTGCCCGCCCGAACGATACGGTAATCTGTATCTCCGGTGACGGCTCCTTCATGATGAACGTTCAGGAGCTGGGCACCGTGAAGCGCAAGCAGTTGCCGCTGAAGATCGTGTTGCTCGATAACCAGCGTTTAGGGATGGTTCGCCAGTGGCAACAACTCTTCTTCCAGGAGCGTTACAGCGAAACCACTCTGACTGATAATCCCGATTTCCTCACCCTGGCCAGCGCCTTTGGCATTCCTGGCCAGCACATCACCCGTAAAGACCAGGTTGAAGCGGCACTCGACACTATGCTGTCAAGCGAAGGGCCTTACCTGCTTCATGTCTCAATCGACGAGCTTGAGAATGTCTGGCCGTTGGTACCGCCAGGTGCCAGTAACTCACAAATGCTGGAGAAATTATCATGATGCAACATCAGGTCGCCGTGCAGGCTCGCTTCAATCCAGAGACATTAGAGCGCGTTTTGCGCGTGGTCCGTCATCGTGGCTTTCAGATTTGCTCTATGAATATGGAGACGGCCACTGACGCCCAAAACATCAGTATCGAATTAACCGTTGCCAGCCCGCGCCCGGTCGACTTACTGTTTAGTCAGTTATCAAAGCTGGTAGACGTTGCCCATGTTGCCATCTGCCAGAGCACAACCACATCACAACAAATCCGCGCTTAAGCGTGACAGGAAGAGAAAATGACGACAAAAAAAGCTGATTACATTTGGTTCAATGGTGAGATGGTTCGCTGGGAGGACGCGAAAGTCCACGTGATGTCCCACGCGCTGCACTACGGTACTTCTGTCTTTGAAGGGATCCGTTGCTACGACTCTCACAAAGGGCCAGTGGTGTTCCGTCATCGTGAACATATGCAGCGTCTGCATGACTCAGCCAAAATTTATCGTTTCCCGGTTTCTCAGAGCGTTGATGAGCTGATGGAAGCCTGCCGCGAGGTCATCCGTAAAAACAATCTGACCAGTGCCTATATTCGTCCGCTGGTTTTCGTGGGTGACGTAGGGATGGGCGTTAACCCGCCAGCCGGTTATACCACGGATGTGATCATTGCCGCGTTCCCGTGGGGTGCCTACCTGGGTGCAGAAGCGCTGGAGCAGGGGATCGACGCAATGGTCTCTTCCTGGAATCGTGTGGCACCCAATACGATCCCGACCGCCGCTAAAGCGGGCGGTAACTACCTCTCTTCCCTGCTGGTCGGTAGCGAAGCGCGCCGTCACGGATATCAGGAAGGTATCGCGCTCGATGTGAACGGCTACATCTCCGAAGGCGCCGGTGAAAACCTGTTTGAAGTGAAAGATGGCATCCTGTTCACGCCGCCGTTCACCTCGTCCGCGCTGCCGGGCATCACCCGTGACGCCATCATCAAGCTGGCGAAAGATCTGGGTATCGAAGTGCGTGAGCAGGTCCTGTCCCGCGAATCCTTGTACCTGGCGGATGAAGTGTTTATGTCCGGTACCGCGGCTGAAATCACGCCGGTTCGCAGCGTAGACGGTATTCAGGTAGGCGCAGGCCGCTGTGGTCCGGTCACCAAACGCATTCAACAAGCCTTCTTCGGCCTCTTTACCGGCGAAACAGAAGACAAATACGGCTGGTTGGATCAGGTTAATCAATAAGCATAAATATGGGACGGCACGCACCGTCCCTTTGACTCGTCAGACGGGAGTAAATAAAGCATGCCTAAGTATCGTTCCGCCACCACCACCCACGGCCGTAACATGGCCGGTGCCCGCGCGCTGTGGCGCGCCACCGGGATGACCGACGCTGATTTCGGTAAGCCGATTATCGCCGTGGTGAACTCCTTTACCCAGTTCGTACCGGGCCACGTGCACCTGCGCGATCTCGGTAAGCTGGTTGCCGAGCAAATTGAAGCTGCTGGCGGGGTGGCGAAAGAGTTCAACACCATTGCGGTGGATGACGGTATCGCGATGGGTCACGGGGGCATGCTCTATTCACTGCCGTCGCGCGAGCTGATCGCCGACTCGGTGGAGTACATGGTTAACGCCCACTGCGCTGATGCCATGGTTTGTATCTCCAACTGCGATAAAATCACCCCGGGGATGCTGATGGCCTCCCTGCGCCTGAACATTCCGGTGATTTTCGTCTCCGGCGGTCCAATGGAAGCGGGTAAAACCAAGCTTTCCGACAAAATCATCAAGCTCGACCTGGTGGATGCGATGATTCAGGGCGCGGACCCGAAAGTCTCTGACGAGCAGAGTAATCAGGTGGAGCGCTCCGCGTGCCCAACCTGCGGCTCCTGTTCCGGGATGTTCACCGCCAACTCTATGAACTGTTTGACCGAAGCGCTGGGCCTGTCTCAGCCAGGCAACGGTTCGCTGCTGGCGACCCACGCCGATCGTAAACAGCTGTTCCTTAACGCCGGTAAGCGCATCGTTGAGCTGACCAAACGTTACTACGAGCAGGACGATGCCAGCGCGCTGCCGCGCAACATCGCCAGCAAGGCCGCGTTTGAAAACGCCATGACGCTGGATATCGCCATGGGCGGTTCCACCAACACCGTTCTGCACCTGCTGGCCGCCGCGCAGGAAGCCGAAATCGACTTCACCATGAGCGATATCGACAAGCTCTCCCGCAAAGTGCCGCAGCTGTGTAAGGTCGCGCCAAGCACCCAGAAATACCACATGGAAGACGTCCACCGCGCGGGTGGCGTCATCGGTATTCTCGGCGAGCTGGATCGCGCCGGGCTGCTGAACCGCGACGTTCAGAACGTGCTTGGCCTGACGCTGCCGCAGACGCTGGATAAATACGACGTGATGCTGACCAAAGACGACGCGGTGAAAAAGATGTTCCGCGCCGGCCCGGCCGGTATTCGCACCACGCAGGCCTTCTCCCAGGATTGCCGCTGGGACACGCTGGACGATGACCGCGCTGAAGGGTGCATCCGCTCTCTTGAACATGCCTACAGCAAAGACGGCGGTCTGGCCGTGCTGTACGGTAACTTCGCTGAAAATGGCTGTATCGTCAAAACCGCTGGCGTAGATGACAGTATCCTCAAGTTTACTGGCCCGGCAAAAGTCTACGAAAGCCAGGATGAGGCGGTAGACGCCATCCTGGGCGGTAAAGTGGTGGAGGGCGACGTGGTTGTCATCCGCTACGAAGGGCCAAAAGGCGGGCCGGGCATGCAGGAGATGCTCTACCCAACCACTTTCCTGAAATCCATGGGCCTCGGTAAAGCCTGCGCGCTGATCACCGACGGACGTTTCTCGGGCGGTACTTCAGGCCTCTCCATCGGCCACGTCTCTCCGGAAGCGGCAAGCGGCGGCAACATCGCCATCATCGAAGATGGTGACCTGATCGAAATCGACATTCCGAATCGCGGGATCCAGCTCAAGCTGAGCGATCAGGAAATTGCGGCGCGTCGTGAAGCACAGGAAGCGCGCGGTGATAAAGCCTGGACGCCAAAAGACCGCCAGCGTGAAGTCTCCTTTGCCCTGCGCGCTTACGCGAGCCTGGCGACCAGTGCAGACAAAGGCGCGGTACGCGATAAATCGAAACTTGGGGGCTAATGATGGCCGAGTCACAACCCTTATCCGCCGCCCCTGAGGGGGCGGAATATCTCCGGGCGGTGCTGCGCGCGCCGGTCTATGAAGCGGTACAGGTCACTCCGCTGCAGAAAATGGAAAAACTCTCCTCGCGCCTCGACAACGTCATTCTGGTCAAGCGCGAAGACCGTCAGCCGGTGCACAGCTTTAAGCTGCGCGGGGCCTACGCGATGATGGCCGGGCTGACCGATGAGCAAAAAGCGCGCGGCGTGATTACGGCGTCTGCCGGTAACCATGCGCAGGGTGTGGCGTTCTCGTCTGCCCGTTTAGGGTTGAAAGCGTTAATCGTGATGCCGGTGGCTACTGCGGATATCAAAGTCGACGCGGTACGAGGCTTCGGCGGTGAAGTGCTGCTCCATGGGGCAAACTTTGATGAAGCGAAAGCCAAAGCGATCGAGCTGGCGCAACAGCAGGGATTCACCTGGGTGCCGCCGTTCGACCACCCGATGGTGATTGCCGGCCAGGGCACGCTGGCGCTGGAGCTGCTGCAGCAGGATGCCCATCTCGACCGCGTTTTCGTTCCGGTGGGCGGTGGTGGATTAGCGGCGGGCGTGGCTGTGCTGATCAAACAGCTGATGCCGCAGATCAAAGTCATTGCCGTGGAAGCCGAAGATTCTGCCTGCCTGAAAGCGGCGCTGGATGCCGGGCATCCGGTAGATCTGCCCCGCGTCGGGCTGTTTGCCGAAGGTGTGGCGGTGAAGCGCATTGGCGACGAAACCTTCCGCCTGTGTCGGGAGTATCTCGATGACATCGTCACCGTTGACAGTGATGCAATCTGTGCTGCGATGAAAGATCTGTTTGAGGATGTGCGTGCGGTGGCAGAACCATCCGGCGCGCTGGCGCTGGCGGGAATGAAAAAATACATCGCCCAGCACAATATTCGCGGCGAGCGCCTGGCGCATGTACTCTCGGGGGCTAACGTCAATTTCCACGGCCTGCGCTACGTTTCCGAGCGCTGCGAGCTGGGTGAACAGCGTGAAGCGCTGCTGGCGGTCACCATTCCGGAAGAGAAGGGCAGTTTCCTCAAGTTCTGCCAGCTGCTGGGGGGCCGTTCGGTGACGGAGTTCAACTACCGTTTTGCCGATGCGAAAGATGCCTGCATTTTTGTCGGCGTGCGTTTAAGCCGCGGTCTGGAAGAGCGCAAAGAGATCCTTAGCCTGTTGCATGAAGGTGGCTACAGCGTGGTGGATCTCTCTGACGACGAAATGGCGAAGCTGCACGTGCGCTATATGGTCGGCGGACGTCCGTCGAAGCCGCTCCAGGAACGTCTTTACAGCTTCGAATTCCCGGAATCACCGGGTGCGCTGCTGAAGTTCCTGCATACGCTGGGCACGCACTGGAATATCTCCCTGTTCCACTACCGCAGCCACGGCACCGATTACGGCCGCGTGCTGGCGGCGTTTGAACTCGCCGAGCACGAGCCGGATTTCGAAACGCGCCTGAACGAGCTGGGCTACGAGTGCCACGATGAGACCCATAACCCGGCGTTCAGGTTCTTCCTCGCGGGCTAACGGTTCGGCTGCGCGTTGGCCAGGTAAGCGCAGCGCCACCCGGCTTCAGTGGTTCGGCAATATCTTCCAGAACGCATCAATAAGCGGCTCATGCAGCCGCTTTTTTTGTGCACATACACCAAGCTCAAACGGCGTCTTCTCATCGCTGCGTTCTAAAATCATCACGCGATTACGTACCGGCTCCGGGCTATTTTCCAGCACCACTTCCGGCAGCAGCGCCACGCCGCAGCCGAGTGCCACCATTGACACCATCGCCTCATGACCACCGACCGTGGCGTAAATCGATGGATTGCTGATTTTTTGCCGACGGAACCACAGCTCGATGCGGCGACGTACCGGCCCCTGATCGGCCATGATAAACGGTACCGTTGACCAGTCCGGCTTTTCCACTGACACCTGATTACGCACCGGGCACGGCAGCGCCGGAGCGATCAGTACCACCGCCAGATTTTCCAGCATCGAAAACGCCACCGCGCCGGGCAGGGTTTCCGGTTTTCCGGCAATCGCCAGATCCGCTTCGCCGGTGACCACTTTTTCCATCGCGTCGGCGGCGTCGCCGGTGGTGAGTTTAATTTCAACCGAGGGGTGTTCCGCGCGGAAACGGTCAAGGATAGGCGGCAGATGGCTGTAGGCGGCGGTCACGGAGCAGAAAATATGCAGCTCACCGGAGAGCGACGGCCCTTGCTGATCGATGGTGTGCCGCAGCTGCTGATACTGCAACAAGGTTTGCTGGGCAAAAATCCGCAGCTCTTCTCCCGCTTCCGTGAGCGTGACGGTACGGTTATCGCGCACAAACAGCGGCTGGCCGAGGTCTTCTTCAAGACGCTGGATCTGGCGTGAAAGCGTGGAGGGGCTGACGTGCATCGCCCGGGCGCTGCGGCCAAAATGGCGGCTTTCCGCCAGATGCAGGAACATTTTCAGATCGCGTAAATCCACGGATTCCACTCCCCCGTTTTACATTGCAGATATTGCAACATGACGTTGTGAATATATCAATTTCCGCAATAAAATTCCTGTCATATAGTAAGTTCATTCTCGCATAAGCGAACCGAACAATAAGCACGACAACACAACATCACGAGGTATCACCATGGCTAACTACTTCAACACACTGAATCTGCGCCAGCAGCTGGCGCAGCTGGGCAAATGCCGCTTTATGGCGCGCGACGAATTTGCCGATGGCGCGAGCTATCTTCAGGGGAAAAAAGTGGTCATCGTCGGCTGTGGCGCACAGGGTCTGAACCAGGGCCTGAACATGCGTGACTCCGGTCTGGATATCTCTTACGCCCTGCGCAAAGAAGCCATTGCTGAGAAACGCGCTTCCTGGCGTAAAGCGACCGAAAACGGTTTTAAAGTAGGTACCTACGAAGAGCTGATCCCGCAGGCGGATCTGGTGGTTAACCTGACGCCAGACAAACAGCACTCTGACGTTGTGCGTTCCGTGCAGCCGCTGATGAAAGACGGTGCGGCGCTGGGTTACTCTCACGGCTTCAACATCGTTGAAGTGGGCGAGCAAATCCGTAAAGACATCACCGTCGTGATGGTTGCACCGAAATGCCCGGGGACAGAAGTGCGTGAAGAGTACAAGCGTGGTTTCGGCGTGCCGACTCTCATCGCGGTTCACCCGGAAAACGATCCGAAAGGCGAAGGGATGGCGATCGCCAAAGCATGGGCAGCGGCGACCGGCGGCCACCGTGCGGGCGTTCTGGAATCGTCCTTCGTGGCTGAAGTGAAATCTGACCTGATGGGCGAGCAGACCATTCTGTGCGGCATGCTGCAGGCGGGCTCCCTGCTGTGCTTCGACAAGCTGGTGGAAGAGGGTACCGACCCGGCATACGCAGAAAAACTGATTCAGTTCGGCTGGGAAACCATCACCGAAGCGCTGAAACAGGGCGGTATCACCCTGATGATGGACCGTCTGTCCAATCCGGCGAAACTGCGTGCATACGCGCTGTCTGAGCAGCTGAAAACCATCATGGCTCCGCTGTTCCAGAAACATATGGACGACATTATCTCCGGCGAGTTCTCTTCCGGTATGATGGCGGACTGGGCGAACGACGATAAGAAACTGCTGACCTGGCGTGAAGAGACCGGTAAAACCGCGTTCGAAACCGCGCCACAGTATGAAGGTAAAATCGGCGAGCAGGAGTACTTCGATAAAGGCGTACTGATGATCGCGATGGTGAAAGCAGGCGTTGAGCTGGCGTTCGAAACCATGGTGGATTCCGGCATCATCGAAGAGTCTGCATACTACGAATCACTGCACGAGCTGCCGCTGATCGCGAATACCATCGCCCGTAAGCGTCTGTACGAAATGAACGTGGTTATCTCGGATACCGCAGAATACGGTAACTATCTGTTCTCTTATGCCTGTGTACCGCTGCTGAAAGAGTTCATGACCACCCTGCAGCCGGGCGATCTGGGCAAGGCGATTGCGGAAGGTGCCGTGGACAACGCACAGCTGCGTGATGTAAACGAAGCCATTCGCAGCCACCAGATCGAGAAAGTGGGTCACAAACTGCGTGGCTACATGACCGACATGAAGCGTATCGCGGTAGCGGGTTAACAACAGGTGCGGGCTGATGCCCTCATCCTGGCCCTCTCCCACAGGGAGAGGGTGCAAACATTAAAGGCCTTCTCTAAGAGAAGGCCTTGCTGTTTATTTCCGATACAGCACTTTAATCACGTGGTAGCCGAACTGCGTGTGCAGCGGTCCGGTTGGCTCCAGCACCGGACAGGAGAAGACCACTTTATCAAACGCCGGAACCATCTGACCCTGGCGGAATTCACCTAAATCACCACCGCGTTTGCCTGATGGACAAATGGAGTGTTTCTTCGCCAGCTTGCCGAAGTCGGCGCCGTTTTTAAGCTGCTCCAGAAGATCCAGAGCCAGTTTCTCTTCTTTAACAAGAATATGCAGTGCTGCTGCTGTTTTTGCCATGATCGTGCCTTGAGTGGTATGGATTAGGCTCGCTATACTACCACGCTGTTATTCTCCCCTCCTGACTTTCATTGAGTGATCATTTATGCGTTTAAACCCCGGACAACAACAAGCCGTCGAATTTGTCACCGGACCGTGTCTGGTGCTGGCGGGGGCTGGTTCCGGTAAAACCCGCGTGATCACCAATAAAATTGCCCACCTGATCCGCGGCTGCGGCTATCAGGCCAGGCACATTGCGGCGGTAACCTTTACCAATAAAGCGGCACGTGAAATGAAAGAGCGTGTCGGCCAGACCCTGGGGCGTAAAGAGGCACGCGGCCTGATGATCTCCACCTTCCACACGCTGGGGCTGGATATCATCAAACGCGAATATGCGGCGCTGGGAATGAAGGCCAACTTCTCGCTTTTCGATGACACCGATCAGGTGGCGTTGCTCAAAGAGCTCACCGAGGGGCTGATCGAAGATGACAAAGTGCTGTTGCAACAGCTGATCTCGACGATCTCCAACTGGAAAAACGATCTGATGACTCCCGCACAGGCGGCGGCGAGTGCCAAAGGCGAACGGGATCGGATCTTCGCCCATTGCTACGGCCTGTACGATGCGCACATGAAAGCGTGCAACGTGCTGGATTTTGACGACCTGATCCTGCTGCCAACGTTGCTGCTGCTGCGTAATGAAGAGGTGCGCGAGCGCTGGCAAAACAAGATCCGCTACCTGCTGGTGGATGAATATCAGGATACCAATACCAGCCAGTATGAGCTGGTGAAGCTGCTGGTGGGACAGCGTGCGCGTTTCACCGTGGTAGGCGATGACGACCAGTCTATTTACTCCTGGCGCGGTGCGCGTCCACAAAACCTGGTGCTGTTGAGTAAAGATTTTCCGGCGCTGCAGGTTATTAAGCTCGAGCAGAACTATCGCTCCTCGGGGCGCATCCTGAAAGCGGCCAATATTCTGATTGCCAATAACCCGCACGTGTTTGAGAAGCGCCTGTTCTCTGAACTCGGCTATGGCACAGAGCTGAAAGTGCTCAGTGCCAACAATGAAGAGCACGAAGCGGAGCGCGTCACGGGTGAACTGATTGCTCACCACTTCGTCAATAAAACCGACTACAAGGATTACGCGATCCTCTATCGCGGTAATCATCAGTCGCGCGTCTTTGAAAAGATGCTGATGCAGAACCGCATCCCGTACAAAATTTCGGGCGGCACCTCGTTCTTCTCGCGGCCGGAAATCAAAGATCTGCTGGCTTACCTGCGCGTGCTCACCAACCCGGATGATGACAGCGCGTTTCTGCGTATTGTGAATACCCCGAAACGTGAGATTGGTCCGGCGACGCTGCAAAAGCTGGGCGAATGGGCGATGACGCGCAACAAAAGCCTGTTCACTGCCAGCTTCGACATGGGGCTGAGCCAGACGTTAACCGGTCGGGGTTATGATTCGTTAACCCGCTTTACCCACTGGCTGGGTGAAGTGCAGCGTCTGGCGGAGCGTGAACCGGTGGCCGCCGTCCGCGATCTGATCCACGGCATCGACTACGAGTCCTGGCTGTATGAAACGTCTGCCAGCCCGAAGGCGGCAGAGATGCGTATGAAAAACGTTAACCAGCTGTTCAGCTGGATGACGGAAATGCTGGAAGGCTCCGAAATCGACGAGCCAATGACCCTGACGCAGGTGGTCACCCGCTTTACCCTGCGCGATATGATGGAGCGCGGTGAGAGCGAAGAAGAGGCCGATCAGGTTCAGCTGATGACGCTCCATGCGTCAAAAGGGCTGGAGTTCCCGTATGTCTATCTGGTTGGCATGGAAGAGGGGTTATTGCCGCACCAGAGCAGTATCGATGAAGACAACGTCGACGAGGAGCGCCGTCTGGCCTATGTGGGGATCACCCGCGCGCAGAAAGAGCTGACGTTCACCCTGTGTAAAGAGCGTCGTCAATACGGCGAGCTGGTGCGCCCGGAGCCGAGCCGATTCCTGCTGGAACTGCCGCAGGATGACCTGTTCTGGGAACAGGAGCGCAAAGTGATTACCGCAGAAGAGCGTATGCACAAGGGGCAGGCTAACGTGGCGAACATTCGCGCCATGCTGGCAAAAGCGAAAGAGAAAGGCTAATTTTTTGTAGGCCGGGTAAGGCGAAGCCGCCACCCGGCAATATTCAGGGTATTAATTCACCTCAAGCACCCAGTGCACATAGCTCTGCCACTGGCATTCCTGCTCGATCAACTCAGCCCCAAGCGGGTGATTATCCAGCCACTTTTCAGGCAGCGTCAGGGACAATTTTTCGTCATCGGCCACCAGATTGATCGCAGGCAGCAAATCATCGCGGCGGCGGCTGGCAAACAGGATCGCCAGACGCAGCAGACGGCACAGATGCTCGGCCACGCGCGGCGGTACGGCGTTTTGCTGGTGCAAAGAAGAGAGATCAACGGCATTGGTCTGGTTCAGCAGCAGCGTTGCCAGCAGTTTTTTCTGGGCGGGGGTATAACCCGGTAAATCAAGGTTACGCACCAGATACGCAGCGTGAGCAGGAGCCTGCTTAAAATCAATGCTCAGCCCCACTTCATGGAGCGCACAGGCACTCAGCAAGAGATCGCGGCTCAGATGATCGAGATCCCATGCGTTAGCGACCTGATCGGCGAAGCGTGACGCCAGTTGCGCCACGCGACCAGCCTGGTCGATATCCACCAGAAAACGGCGCTGCACGTTGCGCAGGGTACGGCTACGAATGTCCTGATCAACCGACAGATGCAACATCCCATACACCAGACCTTCGCGCAGTGCGCCGCCGGCCAGCGTCATACAGGTGATGTTGAGTTCGGTGAAAATGGCGATCAGAATGGCCAGCCCGCTGGGGAAGACCAGCGCACGTTCAAGGGTCAGGCCTTCAATTTCCAGCTCTTCCAGTCGTCCGCACTGAATAGCGCGCTGTTTTAGCTGCTGAAGCTTGGCAAGCGTAATCCGCTCGTCCATGCCCTGTGCCATCATGATTTCCTGCAAGGCCTGCACGGTACCCGAGGCACCTACGCAGACTTTCCAGCCGTGATAGCGCAGTTCGTCCATCACCGGACGTAATACCTCGCGCGCGGCATTTTCTGCCTCGTCGAAGTTCTCTTTGCCGAGATTGCGGTCGGCAAAGTAGCGCTCAAGCCAGGTCACACAGCCCATCGACAGGCTAAACAGCGAGGTCGCCTGCGCGCCTGTACCGGTGACCAGCTCCGTGCTGGCACCGCCGATATCCACCACCAGACGGCGATCGTCGCCCCCTGTGGTATGCGCAACACCTTGATAAATCAGGCGAGCTTCTTCTTCACCGCTGATCACCTGAACCGGACAACCGAGAATTTCCTGCGCTCTGGCAATAAAATCCACGGCGTTAACCGCCAGGCGGAGTGTCGCGGTGGCGACAACGGTGATTTGGGAATGGGGGATATCCTGCAGACGCTCAGCGAAGAGCCGCAGACACTGCCAGCCACGTTCCATGGCTTCGGGTGAGAGGTAATTGTCGCTGCTCAGGCCCGCCGCGAGGCGGACCTTGCGCTTAATGCGCGTCAGCGTTTGTATGCTTCCCGCCACCTCGCGCACAACCAGCATATGAAAACTATTCGAACCGAGATCGATGGCTGCGTAAAGCGAGGTGGAGCTGAGCATATTTTCTTAACCTGAACGACGACGATTACGCGGCGCGCCACCTGAACGACGCGGACCATTGCCGGAGCGTGGGCGGGTAAGACGCTTAGGCGGCGGCAGTTCGCTTAACAGCGCTTCCGGATTGTATTTGCTCTGCGGAATAGAGTGACCGATGTAAGCCTCAATGGCGGGCAGATTCAGTGCATACTCTTCACACGCAAGGCTAATCGAGTGACCGCTTGCGCCCGCACGACCGGTACGACCGATACGGTGTACATAGTCTTCACAGTCGTCTGGCAGGTCATAGTTGAAGACGTGCGTCACGGCTGGAATGTGCAAACCACGTGCTGCCACGTCGGTTGCGACCAGAATGTCGAGATCGCCACGGGTAAACTCTTCGAGAATACGCAGGCGTTTTTTCTGCGCCACGTCGCCGGTCAACAGACCTACACGGTGACCATCAGCAGCCAGATGGCCCCAGATGTCTTCACAACGGTGTTTGGTGTTCGCGAAGATAATGGCGCGATCCGGCCACTCTTCTTCAATCAGCGTTTGCAGCAGACGCATTTTCTCTTCATTGGAAGGATAGAAGAGCTCTTCTTTAATGCGGTGACCCGTTTTCTGCTCCGGCTCCACTTCCACATATTCGGCGTTGTTCATCTGTTCGAACGCCAGTTCACGTACACGGTAAGAGAGGGTGGCAGAGAACAGCATATTCAGACGCTGGTTGGCCGGCGGCATGCGGCGGAACAGCCAGCGGATGTCTTTAATGAAGCCCAAATCGTACATGCGGTCGGCTTCATCGAGCACCACAACCTGAATGGCACCGAGGTTAATGTGGTTCTGTTTGGCGTAATCGATAAGACGGCCAGTGGTACCGATCAGGATATCCACACCGCTTTCCAGCACTTTCAGCTGCTTATCGTAACCGTCACCGCCATAGGCCAGACCCAGCTTCAGGCCGGTAGCCTGTGCCAGGGGTTCAGCGTCTGCGTGGATCTGTACCGCCAGTTCTCGCGTCGGGGCCATAATTAGCGCGCGCGGCTGGTTAACTTTGCGGTCTGCAATCGCTGGGTGAGAAAGTAAATAATGAAACGTTGACGTCAAAAACGCCATCGTTTTGCCAGTACCGGTTTGCGCCTGCCCTGCAACATCGCGACCGGCCAGCGTCAGCGGCAGGGCGAGGGCCTGAATGGGCGTGCAGTTATGAAAGCCTTTGTTTTCAAGGGCTTCAATCACTTTTGGGTGCAGGGCGAAGTCGGAAAACTTCTGTTCTGTTAAATGTGTTTTGCTCATAGTGTGGTAGAATATCAGCTTACTATTGCTTTACGAAAGCGTATCCGGTGAAATAAAGTCAACCTTTAGTTGGTTAATGCGACATCAACACGTCGTTGGTGGAGACAAAACCAACGTACCAGGCTTATTCCTGTGGAGTTATATATGAGCGATAAAATTATTCACCTGACAGACGACAGTTTTGACACGGACGTACTTAAGGCTGACGGGCTGATCCTCGTCGATTTCTGGGCTGAATGGTGTGGTCCTTGCAAAATGATCGCCCCGATTCTGGATGAGATCGCCGACGAATATCAGGGCAAACTGACCGTTGCCAAGCTGAACATCGACCAGAACCCGGGTACCGCACCAAAATACGGTATCCGTGGTATCCCGACCCTGCTGCTGTTCAAAAACGGCGAAGTGGCGGCGACCAAAGTGGGCGCGCTGTCCAAAGGTCAACTGAAAGAGTTCCTGGACGCTAACCTGGCGTAAGGTTTCTCCGCTGTGCGTCCAGAGCATCTTGCTAAATGATGTGGAACTCTGGACGCCCGGCAGAAGTCGTGCTAAGTTAGCTATGACTTCGTTTTAAACATATCTTGTTGTTTGAATCTTGTTTTACCCGATACTTCCCGTTGTTGACATAAACAGTGCGTGAAGTGGCTAAATTCCGGGCTTGTCACTCAATCCGTCTTGTCGTTTCAGTTCTGCGTTCTTTCCCTGTGACCAGACAGCGAACAGACATGAGTTGATGGCCGCTAAACAGGCATGGATGACCCTGCCATACCATTCACAACATTAAGTTCGAGAATCACCCCGAGTTTAAGAACCCACACCATTATGAATCTTACCGAATTAAAGAATACGCCGGTTTCTGAGCTGATCACTCTCGGCGAAAATATGGGACTGGAAAACCAGGCTCGTATGCGCAAGCAGGACATCATTTTCGCCATCCTGAAGCAGCACGCTAAGAGTGGCGAAGATATCTTTGGCGACGGTGTGCTGGAGATATTGCAAGACGGATTTGGTTTCCTCCGCTCTGCAGACAGCTCCTACCTCGCCGGCCCTGACGACATCTACGTATCCCCCAGCCAAATCCGCCGTTTCAACCTCCGCACTGGTGACACCATTTCAGGTAAGATTCGTCCTCCTAAAGAGGGTGAACGCTACTTTGCGCTGTTGAAAGTCAACGAAGTTAACTTCGACAAACCAGAAAACTCGCGTAATAAGATCCTCTTTGAGAACTTAACGCCGCTGCACGCGAACTCTCGTCTGCGTATGGAGCGTGGTAACGGTTCTACCGAAGACTTAACCGCACGTGTTCTGGATCTGGCCTCACCAATCGGTCGTGGTCAGCGTGGTCTGATTGTGGCACCGCCAAAAGCGGGTAAAACCATGCTGCTGCAGAACATCGCGCAGAGCATTGCTTACAATCACCCTGACTGTGTGCTGATGGTGCTGCTGATTGACGAACGTCCGGAAGAAGTTACCGAGATGCAGCGTCTGGTTAAAGGTGAAGTTGTGGCTTCAACCTTTGACGAACCGGCCTCTCGCCACGTTCAGGTGGCTGAGATGGTGATCGAGAAGGCGAAACGCCTGGTTGAGCACAAGAAAGACGTGATCATCCTGCTCGACTCCATTACGCGTCTGGCGCGTGCCTACAACACCGTGGTCCCGGCTTCCGGTAAAGTACTGACCGGTGGTGTGGATGCTAACGCCCTGCATCGTCCAAAACGCTTCTTCGGTGCAGCACGTAACGTGGAAGAGGGCGGCAGCCTGACGATCATCGCGACAGCGCTGATCGATACCGGCTCCAAAATGGACGAAGTGATTTACGAAGAGTTTAAAGGGACAGGCAACATGGAACTGCACCTTTCTCGTAAGATTGCTGAAAAACGCGTCTTCCCGGCAATCGACTACAACCGTTCCGGTACCCGTAAAGAAGAGCTGCTCACCACCCAGGAAGAGCTGCAGAAAATGTGGATCCTGCGCAAAATCATCCATCCAATGGGTGAAATTGACGCGATGGAGTTCCTCATTAACAAACTGGCGATGACCAAAACCAACGACGATTTCTTCGACATGATGAAACGCTCGTAACGCAAATAAAGCCAGTGAACGCCACGTTTTTACGTGGCGTTTTTCTTTTATGGACTATACGCTAGTACCACCTACTCCCAATTTTGACCGGTCGGTGCGACAATAGGACCGTTTATACAGTCAAAGAAATAATTGATTGAAAAATATACAAAGGGAGTTGTGAGAAGCCACCTTTATTACTTCTGAGGCGGTGGCTTCATGGTTATACTTCCGGGACTAACATTTGTTGAGAGCAATCCATTGTGAATCTACTCACCGTTGTGACTGAGCTAATCAGTATATTTTTATTCACAACCTGTTTTTTGTTCATCGCGCGTAAGGTGGCAAAAAGAATAGGGTTGGTGGACAAACCTAATTTTCGTAAACGTCATCAGGGACTTATTCCTCTTGTTGGAGGGATCTCTGTTTACGCAGGTATCTGTTTCACGTTTGGTATTGCGGATTATTATATTCCACACGCAGCCCTCTATATTGCCTGTGCGGGCGTCCTGGTCCTCGTCGGGGCGCTTGATGACCGGTTCGATATCGCGGTGAAAATACGCGCCACCGTCCAGGCAGCGATTGGCGTGGTGATGATGGTCGTGGGTGGGCTGTACCTGAGAAGCCTCGGTTATGTGTTTGGCCCCTGGGAGTTAGTCCTGGGTCCATTTGGTTTCTTCCTGACGCTCTTTGCCGTCTGGGCAGCCATCAATGCCTTCAACATGGTCGACGGCATTGACGGCCTGCTCGGGGGATTGTCTTCTGTTTCGTTCGCCGCCATCGGCATTATTTTGTGGTTTGATGGCCAGTACAGCCTGGCAATGTGGTGTTTTGCCATGATTGCCGCCATCCTGCCTTATATTCTCCTGAACCTCGGTGCGCTCGGGCGTCGCTATAAAGTCTTTATGGGTGATGCGGGCAGTACGTTGATTGGTTTCACTGTGATCTGGATTTTGCTCGAAACGACGCAGGGCAAAACTCACCCGATCAGTCCGGTCACGGCATTGTGGATCATTGCTATTCCATTAATGGATATGGTGGCGATTATGTATCGCCGTCTGCGTAAAGGGATGAGTCCTTTCTCGCCTGACCGTCAGCATATTCATCATCTCATCATGCGTGCGGGTTTTACTTCTCGTCAGGCGTTTGTGCTGATCACCCTGGCCGCTGCTATTCTGGCCGCCATTGGCGTCGCGGCTGAATATGCCCACTTTATTCCTGAATGGGTAATGTTGGTACTATTCTTGCTAGCATTTTTCCTGTACGGCTATTGTATTAAGCGCGCATGGAAAGTGGCGCGATTCATTAAACGTCTGAAACGCAGGATGCGTCGTAACAATGACAAAAACCCAACATTAACTAAGTAAAACCGGGACTATGATGACTCAACCGTTGGCGGGAGCGAAATCAGTGGTAACTGAGAATGAACTGGATATTCGTGGTTTGTTTCGCGTGTTATGGGCAGGCAAACTTTGGATTGCGGGGATCGCACTGGGGTTCGCACTGTTAGCCCTGGCCTACACTTTCTTTGCAAAACAGGAGTGGAGCGCCACGGCAATCACAGACCGACCTACGGTTAACATGCTCGGTGGGTTTTATTCTCAGCAGCAGTTCCTGCGTAACCTGGATATCAAGGCCAATCTGGCGACACCTGACCAGGCTTCTGTTATGGATGAAGCCTATAAAGAGTTTGTGATGCAGCTGGCCTCCTGGGACACGCGTCGCGACTTCTGGTCCCAGACGGATTATTACAAGCAGCGTATGGTGGGTAACAGCAAGGCGGATGCCGCGCTGTTAGATGACCTGATTAACAATATCCAGTTTATGCCGGGCGATGCGCTGCGTAACGTGAATGACAGCGTCAAGCTGATTGCAGAAACCGCGCCGGATGCCAACAACCTGTTGCGCCAGTACGTTGCGTTTGCCAGCCAGCGTGCTGCCAGTCATCTCAATGAAGAGCTGAAAGGCGCCTGGGCGGCTCGTACCATCCAGATGAAGGCGCAGGTAAAACGTCAGGAAGAGGTGGCGAAAGCCATTTTCGCTCGCCGCGTACACAATATTGAGCAGGCGCTGAAAATTGCGGAACAGCACAATATTTCCCGCAGCGAAACGGATGTACCGGCTGATGAACTCCCGGATTCTGAAATGTTCCTTCTTGGCCGCCCCATGCTGCAGGCACGTCTGGAAAATCTTCAGGCCGTTGGCCCCGATTTTGACCTCGACTACGATCAAAACCGCGCCATGCTCACTACCCTGAATGTCGGTCCGACGCTGGACCCGCGTTTTCAGACCTATCGTTATTTGAGAACGCCTGAAGAACCTGTAAAACGCGATAGTCCGCGTCGTGCATTCCTGATGATTATGTGGGGGATTGTCGGCGCACTGACGGGCGCTGGCGTGGCGTTAACGCGTCGTCGCACAAACTAAGAACGCCGTCTACGATGAAGGCTATGTATGGCCTTCATCGCTTAATCGAAGAGAATCGATGTGAAAGTACTTACCGTATTTGGCACCAGGCCGGAGGCCATTAAGATGGCACCTCTGGTTCATGCGCTGGCCAGCGATCCTGATATTGAAGCGAAAGTGTGTGTCACTGCCCAACACCGTGAGATGCTCGATCAGGTTTTAACGCTCTTTTCTATCGTCCCGGATTACGATCTTAATATTATGAAACCGGGTCAAGGGCTGACGGAGATAACCTGTCGCATCCTGCAAGAGCTCAAGCCGATCCTGGAGTCATTCAAGCCCGACGTGGTGCTGGTTCACGGCGACACCACCACCACCGTGGCGACAAGCCTGGCGGCGTTTTACCAGCGTATTCCCGTAGGACATGTTGAGGCGGGACTGCGCACCGGCAATCTCTACTCGCCGTGGCCGGAAGAAGCTAACCGCACGCTCACCGGACATCTGGCGATGTACCACTTTGCGCCCACGGAAAATTCCCGTCAGAACCTGCTGCGTGAAAATATCGCTGATAACAAAATCTTTGTGACCGGTAATACGGTCATTGATGCGTTAATTTGGGTACGTGACCGCGTGCTGGCGAACCGCGAACTGCAGGAAGACCTTGCTGCCCGTTACCCCTTCCTGCACAACGGCAAAAAAACCATCCTGGTTACTGGCCATCGCCGCGAAAGTTTTGGTCGGGGCTTTGAGCAGATCTGTCATGCGCTGGCTGAAATTGCTGCGCAGAACGAAGATGTGCAGATCGTTTATCCGGTCCATCTCAACCCTAACGTCAGCGAGCCGGTTAACCGCATTCTGGGCCATGTCGACAATGTACTTCTGATGGAACCGCAGGACTACATGCCGTTTGTCTGGCTGATGAACCATGCCTGGCTGATCCTCACCGATTCCGGTGGGATCCAGGAAGAAGCGCCTTCCCTCGGTAAACCGGTGCTGGTGATGCGTGAAACCACCGAACGCCCGGAGGCCGTTAAAGCGGGAACCGTGCGCCTGGTCGGCACCAGCACGCAGTTGATTGTCGAAGAGGTCACGCGCCTGCTGCACGACGAGGAAGCGTATCAGGCAATGAGCCGGGCCCATAACCCATATGGCGACGGGCAGGCTTGTGGTCGTATTTTGCATGCACTTAAACACAATCGGGTATCGCTATGAGTTTTACTACCATCTCTGTCATTGGTCTTGGCTACATTGGCTTGCCCACCGCGGCGGCGTTTGCCTCTCGTCAAAAACAGGTTGTCGGTGTGGATATCAACACACGCGCGGTGGAAACCATTAACCGTGGCGAAATTCATATTGTGGAGCCCGATCTCGACCGCGTGGTCAAGGAGGCGGTTGACGGGGGATTCCTGCGCGCCAGTACCACGCCGGTTGAAGCGGATGCGTACCTGATTGCCGTTCCCACGCCATTTAAAGGCGACCATGAACCCGATATGGTCTATGTCGAAGCGGCGGCGAAATCTATCGCGCCCGTGCTGAAGAAAGGGGCGCTGGTGATCCTTGAGTCGACGTCGCCGGTTGGCGCGACCGAGCAGATGGCGCAGTGGCTGGCCGACGCGCGTCCTGATTTAAGCTTCCCGCAACAGGCGGGAGAGCAGGCGGATATCAATATCGCCTACTGTCCGGAGCGCGTGCTGCCGGGCCAGGTGATGGTTGAACTGATTAAAAACGACCGCGTGATTGGCGGTATGACGCCGGTGTGCTCTGAACGTGCCAGCGCGCTATACAAGATTTTCCTTGAAGGCGAATGCGTGGTGACCAACTCACGCACTGCTGAAATGTGCAAGCTGACGGAAAACAGCTTCCGTGACGTTAATATCGCCTTCGCGAATGAACTGTCACTGATCTGCGCCGATCAGGGGATTAACGTCTGGGAGTTGATTCGCCTGGCGAATCGCCATCCGCGTGTCAATATTCTCCAGCCAGGCCCGGGCGTGGGTGGACACTGCATCGCCGTCGACCCGTGGTTTATCGTGGCGCAGAATCCGGCGCAGGCTCGTTTGATCCGCACCGCGCGTGAAGTGAACGACAGCAAACCGCACTGGGTACTTAACCAGGTTAAAACCACGGTAGCGGATTGTCTGGCAGAGAGCGGCAAGCGCGCCAGCGAGCTGAAAATCGCCTGCTTTGGTCTGGCATTTAAGCCCAACATTGACGACCTGCGCGAAAGCCCGGCAATGGAAATTGCTGAAATGATTGCCGAATGGCACAAAGGCGAAACGCTGGTGGTCGAGCCAAATATTCATGAACTGCCGGCAAAACTGGCGGGGCACTGCACGCTGACAGCGCTCGATAATGCCCTGGCGACGGCGGATGTGCTGGTACTGCTGGTGGATCACAACGAGTTTAAAGCGATCTCCGGCGATGCCGTTCATCAGCAGTATGTGGTTGATACCAAGGGTGTCTGGCGTTGAGCCGCCTGAATGGGGTACTCGAGTCTCTGCAATGGGAGAGTGCCTTTTTCGGTCTGCCGTCGGCCATCGTGCGTCTGCGCGATGATGCGCCGGCACTGACGGAATCGGCATTTACCGCCTGGCAACGGGTACAGGCTAAGATCCCGGCGGACCGTACTGATCTGCTTGATGCGCTCCAGCAGCACGGCTTTAAGCTGGTTGAAGGTGAGGCCGATCTCTCCATTACCCTTACCCGGTACGATGCGCCCGGTGCGGAAATGGCAACCGAACAGGATATTCCCGTGTTGCGTCAGATGGCGGCCCAGGCGTTTGCGCAGAGCCGCTTTCGCGCGCCCTGGTACGCACCTGGCGATAGCGGACGGTTCTACGCCCAGTGGGTGGAGAATGCGGTCAAAGGCACGTTTGACCATGTCTGCCTGGTTTTTCGGGCAGGGGACAGTCAGATCCAGGGATTTGTCTCGCTGCGTAAGCTCAACGAGCGCGAGGCGCGGATTGGCTTATTAGCCGGGCGTGGGATGGGTGAGAAACTCATGCAGGCGGCGCTGCACTGGGCGCAGGAGCAAAAGCTTGTGACGCTGCGGGTGGCGACCCAGGTGGGCAATACCGCCGCGCTTAAACGATATATTGCGAGTGGTGCCAACATCGACGCCACCGCCTACTGGTTATACAGGTGACAAGATGATTCCATTTAACGCACCACCCGTCGTGGGCACCGAACTCGACTACATGCAGTCTGCCATGGGCAGCGGCAAACTCTGCGGTGATGGTGGGTTTACCCGTCGCTGCCAGCAGTGGATGGAGCAGCGTTTTCACAGCGCCAAAGTGTTGCTGACCCCGTCCTGTACGGCATCACTGGAAATGGCGGCCCTGTTGCTGGATATCCAGCCTGGCGATGAAGTCATTATGCCAAGCTATACCTTCGTCTCCACGGCGAACGCGTTTGTCCTGCGCGGGGCGAAAATCGTCTTTGTGGATATCCGTCCGGATACCATGAACATTGATGAAACGCTCATTGAAGCGGCGATCACCGACAAAACGCGCGCGATTGTGCCGGTCCACTATGCGGGCGTAGCCTGCGAAATGGACACCATCATGGCGATTGCCAACAAACATAACCTGTTTGTGGTGGAAGACGCCGCTCAGGGGGTGATGTCCACCTACAAGGGACGCGCGCTGGGCACGATCGGCCATATTGGCTGCTTTAGCTTCCACGAAACCAAAAACTACACCGCTGGCGGTGAGGGCGGCGCGACGCTGATAAACGATCGCGCGCTGGTCGAGCGCGCGGAAGTGATCCGCGAAAAAGGGACCAACCGCAGCCAGTTCTTCCGCGGACAGGTAGACAAATACACCTGGCGCGATATCGGCTCAAGTTATCTGATGGCGGATCTGCAGGCGGCATACCTGTGGGCGCAGCTGGAAGCCGCGGAGCGTATCAACCTTCAGCGTCTGTCCCTGTGGCAAACCTATTACGACGCGCTGGAGCCTCTGGCGAAAGCCGGGCGCATTGAACTCCCGACCATTCCGGCTGATTGTGTCCACAATGCGCACATGTTCTACATCAAGCTGCGCGATAACGACGATCGCAGCCAGCTCATCGCCTGGCTGAAAGAGGCTGAAATTATGGCGGTGTTCCACTACATTCCGCTGCACTCCAGCCCCGCGGGCGAAGCGTTCGGCACATTTGCGGGTGAAGACCGTTACACGACCAAAGAAAGTGAGCGTTTGCTTCGCCTGCCATTGTTCTACAACCTCGCGCCAGTTAACCAGCGTACGGTGATTAATACCCTTCTGAGCTATTTCGGCTGATATGTCTCTGGCAAAAGCATCGGTGTGGACCGCCGCGTCCACACTTGTAAAAATTGGCGCCGGACTGCTGGTCGTCAAGCTGTTGGCTGTCTCATTTGGCCCATCAGGTGTCGGGATGGCGGGTAACTTCCGCCAGCTCGTTACCGTCCTTGGGGTGCTGGCCGGTGCCGGAATCTTCAACGGCGTGACCAAATACGTTGCGCAGTATCATGATGATGCGGCACAGCTGCGCCGGGTGGTGGGCACCGCTTCGGCGATGGTCACGGGTTTTTCGACCCTAATGGCGATTGTCTTTCTGCTGGCGGCGACCCCCATCAGCCAGGGATTATTCGGTCACACCCACTATCAGGGACTGGTGCGTCTGGTTGCGTTGGTGCAGATGGGTATTGCCTGGGCTAACCTGCTGCTGGCGCTGATGAAAGGTTTTCGTGATGCTGCCGGGAACGCCCTTGCGTTAATCCTGGGAAGCGTCATTGGTGTTATTGCCTACTACTTCTGCTATCGCCTCGGTGGCTATGAAGGTGCCCTGCTCGGGCTGGCGCTGGTACCGGCCCTCGTGGTTGTGCCTGCCGCGTTTATGCTGATGCGTCGGGGCGTCATCCCTCTGCGCTACCTGAAACCGCAATGGGACAAGCTGCTTGCCAGCCAACTGGGTAAATTTACCCTGATGGCGCTCATCACCTCCGTCACGCTGCCCGTGGCCTATGTGATGATGCGAAACCTGCTGGCGGCGCATTATAGCTGGGAGGAGGTCGGGATTTGGCAGGGCGTGAGCAGCATTTCTGACGCCTACCTCCAGTTTATTACGGCTTCCTTTAGCGTTTATTTGCTGCCAACCTTATCGCGTCTGACGTCCAGACAGGATATCACCCGTGAGATTTTCCGATCGCTGCGCTTTGTCTTGCCGGCGGTTGCGGCTGCCAGCTTCACCGTCTGGTTATTGCGCGATGTCGCTATCTGGCTGCTCTTCTCGGCGAAGTTCACCGCCATGCGCGATCTCTTTGCCTGGCAGCTGGTGGGTGATGTGCTGAAAGTGGGGGCTTACGTTTTCGGCTACCTGGTGATTGCGAAGGCCTCACTGCGGCTGTATATCCTGGCGGAAATGAGCCAGTTTGTGTTACTGACGTCGTTCTCGCACTGGTTGATACCCGCGCACGGCGCGCTGGGGGCGGCTCAGGCCTATATGGCAACGTATATCGTTTATTTCGCTGCCTGTTGCGGCGTATTTTTATTGTGGCGTAAACGCGCATGACTGCACTGATTCACATCCTGGGATCGGATATCCCACACCATAACCAGACCGTTTTGCGGTTTTTCAACGACGAGCTGGCATCGGGTAATCCCGATGCGCGTGAGTTTATGGTTGCAGGTCAGGATAAGGGCCTGAGCGCAGCATTTCCGGCGCTGAACATGAGCTTCTGGCCGGATAAGGCCACGCTGGCAAAGGCGGTGATTGCCAAAGCCAAAGCGGATCGTGAGCAACGATTCTTCTTCCACGGGCAGTTTAATACCGGCCTGTGGCTGGGGCTTCTCAGCGGGGGGATTAAACCTTCCCAGTGCAGCTGGCATATCTGGGGGGCCGATCTCTACGAAGTCTCCCGCGGCTGGAAATTCCGTCTGTTCTATCCCCTGCGCCGCATGGCCCAGGGGCGGGTGGGCTGCGTTTTTGCTACCCGTGGCGATCTCAACTATTTTGCGAAACAGCATCCGAATGTGCGTGGTGAGCTGCTCTATTTCCCGACCCGCATGGATCCGGCGTTGAACGCCATGGCAAATGACACGGTGCGAGAAGGCAAGCTGACGATCCTGGTGGGGAATTCCGGCGATCGCAGTAACGAACATGTTGCGGCGCTCAGGGCGGTGCATCAGCAGTTTGGCGACACGGTGAAGGTGGTGGTGCCGATGGGCTATCCCGCCAATAACGACGCCTACATTGATGAGGTTCGCCAGCAGGGACTCGCGTTATTCAGCGCGGAGAATTTGCATATTCTGCGGCATAAGCTGGAATTTGAGGAGTATCTCGCGCTGCTGAGAAAATGCGACCTCGGGTATTTCATCTTTGCCCGTCAGCAGGGCATTGGCACGCTGTGTCTGCTTATTCAGGCGGGGATCCCGTGCGTGCTCAACCGCGACAACCCGTTCTGGCAGGACATGGCCGAACAGCATCTTCCGGTCCTGTTTACCACGGATGTGCTTAATGAAGAGGTTGTTCGGGAAGCACAGCGACAGCTGGCGCTGGTGGATAAAAACGCCATCGACTTCTTTAGCCCGAATTACCTCACGCCGTGGCACCGTGCACTGCGTATCGCTGCAGGAGACAAAGCATGAGCCAGTTGCAATTCAGCGGTTTGCTGGTCGTTTGGCTGTTGAGCATCCTGTTTATCGGTACGCTCACCTGGTTCGAATTCCGCCGCGTGCGTTTCAACTTTAACGTGTTCTTCTCGTTATTGTTTCTGCTGACGTTCTTTTTCGGTTTCCCGCTCACCAGCATTCTGGTCTTCCGCTTTGACGTGAGCGTCGCGCCGCCGGAAATTTTGCTCCAGGCGCTTCTGGCAGCGACCTGCTTCTATGCGGTCTACTACGTTACCTATAAAACGCGTCTGCGTTCCGCGCAGGCCGCCACGCCGCGCCGGGCGCTATTTACCATGAACCGTGTGGAGACACACCTGACGTGGGTGATGCTGATGACCATTGCCCTGGTCAGTGTCGGTATCTTCTTCATGCATAACGGCTTCCTGCTGTTTAAGCTTCACTCCTACAGCCAGATTTTTTCTGCCGAAGTATCGGGCGTGGCGCTTAAGCGTTTCTTCTACTTCTTCATCCCGGCGATGCTGGTGATCTTTTTCCTGCGTCAGGACAGCAAAGCGTGGCTGTTCTTCCTGGTCAGTACCGTCGCGTTTGGCATCCTGACCTATATGATTGTGGGCGGCACGCGCGCCAATATCATTATCGCTTTCGCCATCTTCCTGTTTATTGGCATCATCCGCGGCTGGATCTCGCTGTGGATGCTGGTTGCCGCCGGGGTGTTTGGCATTGTGGGGATGTTCTGGCTGGCGCTGAAGCGGTACGGAATGAACGTGGCGGGTGATGAGGCGTTTTATACGTTCCTCTACCTTACGCGGGATACGTTCTCGCCATGGGAAAACCTGGCACTACTGCTGCAAAACTACGACAAGATTGATTTCCAGGGGCTGGCGCCGATTGTTCGCGACTTCTACGTCTTTATCCCTTCCTGGCTATGGCCGGACCGCCCTGGCGTGGTGCTGAATACGGCGAACTACTTTACGTGGGAAGTGCTGAACAACCACTCCGGTCTGGCAATCTCGCCAACGCTGCTCGGTTCCCTGGTGGTGATGGGGGGAGCCTGGTTCATTCTTCCCGGGGCGGTTGCCGTGGGGCTGATTATTAAGTGGTTCGACTGGCTTTATCTGCGTGGCAATGAAGAGACCAACCGCTATAAAGCGGCCATTTTGCACAGTTTCTGCTTCGGTGCCATTTTCAATATGATCGTTCTGGCGCGCGAAGGGCTGGATTCGTTTGTTTCGCGCGTGGTGTTCTTCATGGTTGTTTTCGGCGTCTGCCTGTTACTGGCCAAGCTGTTGTACTGGCTGTTTGATAATGCAGGGCTTGTGCACAGGCGCGAGCGTCAGGGCAGCACAACGCTGTCACAAGTCTGAGTAAGGATAGTAATGACTGATAACATTTCTGCACCGCGCTATGCGCTACGGGGTCTGCAGCTGATTGGCTGGCGCGACATGCAGCATGCGCTGGACTTTCTCTTCGCCGACGGCCAGATGAAATCCGGTACGCTGGTCGCCATCAATGCGGAAAAGATGCTGGCGGTGGAGGATAACGCCGAGGTCAAAAGCCTGATTGAAGCGGCGGAGTTTAAGTACGCGGACGGCATCAGCGTGGTTCGCTCCATCCGTAAAAAGTATCCTGACGCTAATGTTTCTCGCGTGGCGGGAGCCGATCTCTGGGAGCAGCTCATGGCTCGCGCCGGCGCGCAGGGCACGCCCGTGTTCCTGATTGGCGGGAAGCCGGAGGTTCTGGCTCAGACTGAGGAGAAACTGCGTCGTCAATGGAATGTGAATATTGTCGGCAGTCAGGATGGTTACTTCAAACCTGAAGCACGGCAAGCTCTGTTTGAGCGCGTTCGTGACAGCGGGGCGAAAATTGTCACCGTGGCGATGGGCTCCCCACGCCAGGAGATCCTGATGCGCGACTGCCGTCTGGTCTGCCCGGATGCCCTTTATATGGGGGTCGGTGGCACGTATGACGTCTTTACCGGCCACGTTAAGCGTGCGCCTAAGGTTTGGCAAAATCTCGGGCTGGAGTGGCTGTACCGCCTGTTATCGCAACCGACGCGTATTAAACGACAGATCCGACTGCTTCGCTATCTCGCCTGGCATCACACCGGGAAAATGTAATCAAAATGTAGCGCGATATGCTATTCGCGCTGCAACTCGCCTGCAAAACTGCTGATAATCTGTGCAATGCATTCATTTTTTTAATGCATCGTTTGCCATTTGGCACATTTTAAGAAACCATTCGCTCCGTATTTTAGTCCCCCTAAAAAACAATACCCGGTCTTAAGCCGGGAAACAGCAAACACAATCGAGGATCTATGGCTGAGAAAAAACCGGAGCTACAGCGTGGGCTGGAAGCTCGTCATATTGAACTGATAGCGCTGGGTGGCACTATCGGCGTGGGCCTGTTTATGGGCTCTGCAAGCACCCTCAAATGGGCTGGCCCTTCCGTCTTACTGGCGTACATTATCGCCGGACTGTTTGTTTTCTTCATCATGCGTTCCATGGGCGAAATGCTCTTCCTGGAACCGGTAACCGGCTCTTTTGCCGTTTATGCGCACCGGTATATGAGCCCGTTCTTTGGCTACCTGACGGCCTGGTCGTACTGGTTTATGTGGATGGCGGTAGGCATTTCAGAGATCACCGCGATAGGGGTCTACGTTCAGTTCTGGTTCCCGGACATGGCCCAGTGGATACCCGCGCTCATTGCCGTGGGGCTGGTGGCGCTGGCAAACCTGGCCGCCGTACGTCTTTACGGCGAGATTGAGTTCTGGTTTGCGATGATTAAAGTCACCACCATTATCGTGATGATTGTCGTCGGACTGGGCGTGATTTTCTTCGGTTTTGGCAACGGCGGACACGCGATTGGCTTTGGCAATCTGACCGAAAACGGCGGCTTCTTCGCCGGCGGCTGGAAAGGCTTCCTGACGGCGCTGTGTATCGTTGTGGCTTCGTATCAGGGCGTGGAGCTCATCGGGATCACCGCCGGTGAAGCGAAAAACCCACAGGTTACGCTGCGTAGTGCGGTGGGCAAAGTACTGTGGCGTATCCTGATTTTTTATGTGGGCGCGATCTTCGTTATCGTGACCATCTTCCCGTGGAACGAAATTGGCACGACGGGGAGTCCGTTTGTTTTAACCTTCGCCAAAATTGGTATCACGGCGGCGGCGGGTATCATTAACTTTGTGGTCCTGACGGCAGCGTTGTCAGGCTGTAACAGCGGGATGTATAGCTGTGGGCGTATGCTCTATGCGCTCTCGAAGAATAACCAGCTGCCTGCCGCAATGAGCAAAGTCTCACGTGCTGGCGTGCCGGTTGCGGGTGTGGCGGTATCCATTGCGATCCTGCTGATTGGCTCTTGCCTGAATTACATCATCCCGAATCCGCAGCGCGTGTTCGTTTACGTCTACAGTGCCAGCGTACTGCCGGGCATGGTGCCGTGGTTTGTTATTCTCATCAGCCAGCTGCGTTTCCGTCATGCGCATAAAAAGGCGATTGCAAGCCATCCGTTCCGCTCAATTCTGTTCCCGTATGCGAACTATTTGACGATGGCATTCCTGATTTGCGTATTAATCGGAATGTACTTTAATGAAGATACCCGCATGTCGCTGTTTGTCGGGGTGATCTTCCTGGCGGCAGTGACGGCTGCCTATAAGCTTTTTGGCCTGGGTCGCCGTGCCACCACGCAGAAAGTGGAGGAATAAGCGGCAAAATGTGCAAACCATAACCAAACGCGCATTTTTTTCAAAAAAGCACTAGACAGCGGGGACGGAGGTACGTAATATCCAGCCCCGCAACGGCGCTAAGCGCCCGTAGCTCAGCTGGATAGAGCGCTGCCCTCCGGAGGCAGAGGTCTCAGGTTCGAATCCTGTCGGGCGCGCCATTTTAGTCCCGGCGCTAGAGCTGCGGTGGTCTGAGAAGTAGTCAGTACCGCGTGAAAGAATACAGTGGTGGCTATAGCTCAGTTGGTAGAGCCCTGGATTGTGATTCCAGTTGTCGTGGGTTCGAATCCCATTAGCCACCCCATTATTGAAAGAGTTGTGAATTGCGAAGGTGGCGGAATTGGTAGACGCGCTAGCTTCAGGTGTTAGTGTCCTTAGGATGTGGGGGTTCGAGTCCCCCCCCTCGCACCACGACTTTTAAATGAATTGAACTAAAAATTCAAAAAGCAGTACATCGGCGAGTAGCGCAGCTTGGTAGCGCAACTGGTTTGGGACCAGTGGGTCGGAGGTTCGAATCCTCTCTCGCCGACCAATTTTGAACCCCGCTTCGGCGGGGTTTTTTGTTTTCTGCCACTTTTCTTCCCTGTAGTGATTCCCCGACAGCATTCCGTCTTATTGTCGCGATTCAGCGACAGGCAACTTATTGAAAATAAAGTTTTTTACAGAATATGTGTTTTGCTGTCTCCTCCTGGCGACATATTTCTGTATTGAACGATACGTTGTCGGGCTTAAGACGACGCTCAACAGCATAATTTCCTTTTATCTTAAAATGTTGCGCCATGTAAAACTTCCTGGTGTCATGTTGGCACGTTACATGCAATAATATGCGTGTAGATGCTCATTCCATCTCTTATGTTCGCCTTAGTGCCTCATAAACTCAGGAATGACGCAGAGCCATTTACGGTGCTTATCGTCCACTGACAGATGTCGCTTCGGCCTCATCAAACACCATGGACACAACGTTGAGTGAAGCACCAAATATGTTGTCTTACAGACCTGTTTTAACGCCTGCTTTTATAGCAGGCGTTTTTTTATGCCTTACTCCCGATACCGGCGCATGATCAGGGCCACCAACAGCAGGGCGGCTGACGAGACCATATAAAGCGCCTGCACTGAGCCAAACCCAACTGCCACCATTGCGGCAATGCCGGTGAAAAGAGAGGCGCTGAGCGTTTGCCAGCGCCAGGCTTTACCGCTGGCTGAAGCGGTTTGTGCAAAATGAAAACTACTGAGAATGCCGAACGTGCCAGCCGCGAAGAGAACATTCGAGGCCAGATGTGCGATAAAGATCATCCCCAGCGCATATGCCATTCGCCCGGACAACCACGGCAGCATTCCATAAGCGGCCAGAAAGAGGCCAAGACAAACGATGATTCGCGGCGTGCGTGTGGCGAAGCGCGCCAGGCTCTCTTTTTTTAGCAGCAGGGGGCCGCAAAGTTGTCCCAGGCTCCTTGCGAAAAGGAGAGGTAAAGCCAGACCCGCCGCATCCTGAGGATGGATTTGCTGCGCCAGTGCCGGAAGAAGCGCCATGGCCGGTGAGCCGACGGCCGCCAGCGCCGGCAAAATGAGCAGGCTGCGTTTTTGTCGAACGGTTAACGTCCGCCAGCGTAGTGGCACAGGGGTTTCCTCTATACCGGGGAGCGGTAACAATCGCGCAGAAAACCGGCGTCCAGCCAGCCACAGCAGTAATAACGACCCGAGAAAGCTGGCGGCATCAATGGCGAGTAAGGTAAACACGGATGTCTTCTGGAACAGCACTACGCCGAGTCCGGTTCCGAGCAGCACCTGAGAGGCAAAAATCACATTTTCCAGACAGGTTGCCGCAGGCAGCTCCGCTTCGCTAAGACCGCGCTTAAAGAGCAATGTCAGCGCGGGCCAGCTCATTCCGCTGAGCAGCGCTTCGGTGGATTGCACGGCGAGTAGCGCCGCAATGCTGTGATAACCCGTGCCAAACAGGGGAAAGAGCAGGGCGAGCAATCCCAGCCCCTCGGTCAGGATCAGCAGAGATATCGGAGAATAGCGTGAGCACAGTTTTTCGCCGATCGCGCTGCCGATGAATCCCGGTACCGTAGCGAAAAGAAAAGCGAGAGTGAGCAGGGCGGGCGGGGCCGACCACGCTAACAGTAAACCAAAGACCACCACCTGGGTTAACCCATTCCCCAGCGAAGAAAAAATAAAGGCACAGGCAAGCAGGCGCAGCCAGCGATGGCAGCGTAGCGCTTCAATAAGCGCATACATAAGCGAGTTCATGACGATTTCCTTTCAAAAACGATTTAATCCACGCTGCAGAAAATGCGCGTGTGTGAAAAAAAGTTAATGAAAAGACATCGTTACATTGGCGGGTTCGTTTGCGGATTAGGGTGTAAAGAATGTAGCAGGAGAAAGGCGATAAAAAAAGGAGGCCGTCTGGCCTCCTTTTTATTTATTGCTGGCTGACGTTATTTCGCAGCGTCAGCAATAATCCATCGCGGCGCATCGCTGCCGCCTCTTCCGGCTTATGCTGCTTGTCGAGCGTATCGGCAAGCCACGCATAGTCGAACGCATCCGGACGCTGTTTCAGCGCCGCGCGGAAGGCAAGGCTTGCCTCCTGCCATTCGCCGTGCTTCATCAACGACTGACCGAGCGTACTCCACAGCAGCGGGCGATCGCCGACGGTTTTAATCTGCTGACGCAGCACTTTCTCGACTTGCTCAGGATTGTTGGTTTTCAGGCGCGGGATCACCATCACCAGACGATCGTCGTACTGACGCTTCAGACCGTCGAGGAGGATCTCCTGGGCGGTGTCATGATCGTCACATTCAATCAGATGTTCCGCCATTGCCACCTGCAGTGGAACCTGCTGGCGCGTTTTACGGCTCTGGTTCTTCCACCACGTTTTCAGACCGTCGCTGCCGAGATCGGCGCGCGCCTGGTCCATCAGGCCAATCCACGCCAGACGCTGAAGCTCATCACGGTGCTCATCATCACCAACATCGGCCTTCGCCATCGACGGAATGATGTCCAGCAGCGAGCCCCACGCGCCGGTTCGGATATAGGCCTGCTCGGCAAGACGCAGCACCTCCGGATGACGTGGCGCGACTTCCAGCAGGCGGTCGATACCGTGGCGTGCCGCGTGGTTCTCATTGCGTGCCAGCTGCAGACGTACGCGCGTAATTTCCACCGGAATCGGGTCGCCATGCGCCAGCTCAGCCGCCCGTTCCAGGTGCTGATTGGCGCGGGCTTCATCACCGCGCTGCTGCGCCGCTTCGGCAGCAAGCAGGTAGTTCACCACCGGCTGCTCGGCATGGTCGGCGTTTTTCGACATCAGCTTTTCAACCTGCTGATAGTCACCTTCTGCGAGCTTAAGCAGCGCCTGTTCGGTCTGCTTACGGGCCCGGCGGCGCTTACGGCCAACGAACCAGCCGCGCGTATGGGCACCGGTGCGGAAAAGACGGCGCAGGATCCATTCGAGCGCAAACAGCACCACTACGCCGAGGATCAGGATGATCGTCAGGCCCGTTACGCTGGTTTCGATGTTGTAGTTATCGGTCTGGATCAGGACGTAGCCCTGATGGCCAGCAAGCATCGGCCCCAGCACGATCCCGGCGATCAGCAGGACGAAGAGTAAGAGGACTTTTAGCATCATTACTCTCCTTGCGGCGCGCTTTCAGGCGCCGGTGCGGAAGCAGGAGCGGGTGCTGCTCCGCCCGTCTGCTCTGCCGGTACGCCCGGCTGCGCCAGAAGATTGCGTACGCGCGTCTGCATCAGTTTTTCCAGAATCGGCTGGCTGGCCAGCTTGTCCGGCACGTTCATGGTGATGTTCTGCTGGCTCAGTTTATCAATGTCTTCAAGGAAGGCGGTGGTCGTCGCATCATCGGTGTTGTAGTAAGCGCGTACCCACGTTGAGACGTTATCCAGCGCCTGTTTGTAAGTCTCTTCCTGATGACGCGGCACGGCCTGAGCGGCCACCAGCAGTCGGGAACGAATATTTTCGCGCAGATAGACATCCTGGTTCGGCGCCAGCAGCGGGACCGCGGTTTCGTCGCGGCGGCGAATCGTGATAAAGCTGTCCATAAAGTTCTGCCAGCTTTTTTGCAGGTTCACGCGCCATTCGCTCAGGGAGCTGGAAAGCTCGGTCCCGTCGGAATCCATCGGGGAGTCGTCGTCGTTGTTATCCGCCAGCTGCAGGTTATCAATCTGATTCGAAAGCTGATTCACTTTAAGGATAATGCCGTCATAATCCACCTGCGAGACGGCAGAGAGGCTGGCGATGTCTTCGGTGATCGCGCGACGTGCGGTGATAAGGCTTGGATCGTTCATGTCTGCCAGGCTTGCATCGGCGCTTTTCAGCAGCGCAGCGGCAGTGGTGACGTCCTGATCGCTCCAGAGCTTACGTCCGGCGAGCTTCACCAGGAAGTCAGCCTGCGAGAGCAACCAGGTTTTGGCATCGGTACCGGAGATCGTGGCGACCTTCTGCTGCACTTCGCCCAGCTGTTTGGTCAGTTCTTCCTGTTTGCTGTTCGCTTCGGCAAGCGCGGCGGCCTGCTGTTTAATCACCGATTCCAGTTCAGTTTTCTGCGTCTCCTGCGCTTTTTGCAGGGCGCTGAGCTGATTCACCAGCGCATCGCTGGTAGAGGTCTGGTTAGCGCTCTGTTGTTTTACCAGACCGTACAGACCCACCCCGGCTGCCAGCGCAATAGCGATGGCAATCGCGCTCAGCGTGAGGCTCGTTTTGTTGCTGCCGTTTTTCTTCTCAGCGGTTTTCTCAGTCGTCTCTGGCTGTGGTGTTGTCTCCACAGTCTCCCTGGTCTCTTCAACCACGGCGGAGGATTTATCGTGTTCCGTCATTATGGCTTCCCATTTGAGAGTTATTGTAATGCGCGCAGCAGCGCATCGTTGTCGGCGTTATCAGCGATCCGAATATCATGCCAGCCCAGCTCCCGGGCCTGGTTCGCCAGACGCTCACTGACGACCAGAAGCCGACAGTGGAGTAACCAGTTTTCACGATACCATTGCGGCACAAGTGACCAGAGCTGCTGCAGCATTTCACCGCTGGTCACGACCAGGGTATTAATGCCGCGCGAATGCCAGCGCATCGCCTCTTGTGCACCGTCATAATGTTTTGCACAACGCTGGTAGCATTCGCAGAACGTCACGTTAGCCCCGCGCTCCCGCAGCGTTTCACCAATCAGTTCGCGTCCACCGTTACCGCGTAAAATCAGCGCACGTTTTCCGGCAATAGTTTGTAATTCAGGTAATTGTAGCAAGACTTCACTGATTTCCCGATCTAACGGGTAACGAACGTCCGCGCCGCTTACGGTATGCAGCGCCAGTGCTGTTGTGCGGCCAATCGCGAAATAGCGGGGGGCAGTTGGCCAGGGCAGACCCTGCTGTTGCAGCTGCGCGTGGGCAAATTCCACGGCATGTTGCGATAACGCAAACAGCAGGTCACCGTCCTGAAGGGTATTCATCTGGTCGGTGAGCGCAGAGAGCTCCCGACCCGGGGAGAATTCAATCAGCGGAAAACTCCAGGCCACCTGCCCCAGTGCGCGCAGACGGCTCACTAATTGCTCTCCTGCGGGAGAAGGGCGGGTGACAAGAATACTCATGCAGGGGGTTCTCCATTATAAACGTCAGCCAGGATTTCGCGGGCGCCGTTATCCAGTAACTCTTCTGCCAGCGAGACGCCAAGCTGTTCGGCATCCTGCGCGTTACCACGACGTTCACCGCGCACCATCTGCGAACCGTCCGGAGCGCCGACCAGCGCGCGCAGCCACAGTTCACCATTCGTCAATTCAGCATAGCTGCCAATCGGCACCTGGCACCCCCCTTCGAGGCGGGTATTCATCGCACGCTCGGCTTTTACGCGGATAGCGGTCTCGTCATGGTTCAGCGGGGCAAGGAGCTCGCGGGTACGCGCATCGTCCAGACGGCACTCAATGCCGACGGCACCCTGGCCAACGGCCGGCAGCGACAGTTCTGGCGGCAATGCCATGCGAATGCGTTCTTCCAGCCCCAGACGCTTCAGCCCGGCAACGGCGAGAATAATGGCATCGTAATCACCGTTATCCAGTTTGCCCAGACGCGTGCCGACGTTACCGCGCAGCGAGCGAATGATCAGATCGGGACGACGCTCCGCCAACTGACACTGGCGACGTAAACTGGACGTGCCAACCACGCTCCCCTCAGGCAGCGCATCGAGCGAGTCGTAGCGGTTAGAGACAAACGCATCACGCGGATCTTCGCGCTCGCAGATGGTCACCAGCCCCAGCCCTTCCGGGAACTCGACGGGCACGTCTTTCATCGAATGTACGGCGATATCGGCGCGGTTCTCAAGCAATGCCAGTTCCAGTTCTTTGACAAACAGGCCCTTGCCGCCCACTTTCGCCAGTGGCGTATCCAGGATCACATCACCGCGCGTGACCATCGGCACCAGCTCGACGCGCAATCCACTGTGGCAGGCTTCAAGGCGCTGCTTAACATAATGTGCCTGCCAGAGCGCGAGAGGGCTTTGGCGTGTGGCAATTCTCAAAACATTGTCTAACATGCTTGTTACCGTCATTATCAATCGCCAACCATCCTAACATTGTTGACTCTGGGATGGCAGTTTTACGGTTGATGAAGAGTGAGAGGGACAAGGCGGCGTATTTGTCAGCCACAGCCGTATTAAGGAATTTACACGTACAGAACGGTGCTACACTTTGTATGTAGCGCAACTTTCTTTACGGTCAATCGGCAAGGTGTTAAATTGATCACGTTTTAGACCATTTTTTCGTCGGTACCAGCATAATGATAAGGCGAAAAAGGGTAACGGTTATCTTTTTGAAATACTGCGGGGCCCGCTGTTATTCGTGTTTTGAATAGCATGCGATACCCGGAAACATCAGGCGATACGTCTTGTACCTCTATATTGAGACTCTGAAACAGAGACTGGATGCCATAAATCAACTGCGTGTGGATCGCGCGCTTGCTGCTATGGGACCTGCTTTCCAGCAGGTTTACAGTCTGCTGCCGACATTATTGCACTATCACCATCCACTAATGCCTGGCTACCTTGACGGTAACGTTCCCAAGGGCATTTGCCTCTTCACGCCTGATGAAACCCAACAGCATTATCTCAACGAACTGGAACTCTACCGCGGCATGCCGCCACAGGAGTCTCCGAAAGGTGAACTGCCGATTACCGGGGTTTACTCGATGGGGAGTACCTCATCGGTAGGGCAAAGCTGTTCGTCAGACCTCGACATCTGGGTCTGTCATCAATCCTGGCTCGATAACGAAGAGCGTCAGCTGCTGCAGCGTAAATGCAGCCTGCTGGAGAGCTGGGCGGCGTCGCTCGGCGTGGAAGTGAGCTTCTTCCTGATTGATGAAAACCGTTTCCGCCATAACGAAAGCGGCAGTCTGGGTGGTGAGGACTGTGGCTCGACGCAGCACATCCTGTTGCTGGATGAATTTTACCGTACTGCTGTGCGTCTGGCCGGGAAGCGTATTCTGTGGAATATGGTCCCGTGCGAAGAAGAAGAGCATTACGACGATTACGTCATGTCGCTTTATGCGCAGGGCGTACTGACGCCAAACGAATGGCTGGACCTCGGCGGTCTGAGCTCGCTGTCAGCCGAAGAGTACTTTGGCGCAAGCCTCTGGCAGCTCTATAAGAGCATCGACTCACCGTACAAAGCGGTGCTGAAAACGCTGCTGCTTGAAGCCTATTCCTGGGAATACCCCACGCCGCGCCTGCTGGCGAAAGATATCAAGCAGCGTCTGCACGACGGGGAAATTGTCTCCTTCGGGCTGGACGCTTACTGCATGATGCTGGAGCGCGTGACCGAATACCTGAAAGCCATTGATGACACCACGCGTCTCGACCTGGTGCGTCGATGTTTCTATCTCAAAGTGTGTGAGAAATTGAGCCGCGAGCGCGCCTGCGTCGGCTGGCGTCGTGAAGTGGTCACGCAGTTAGTGAAAGAGTGGGGATGGGGCGAAGAGCGTCTCTCCATGCTCGACAACCGGGCCAACTGGAAAATCGATCAGGTGCGTGAAGCGCACAACGAACTGCTCGATGCGATGATGCAAAGCTACCGTAATCTGATCCGCTTTGCGCGCCGTAACAACCTCAGCGTTTCCGCCAGCCCGCAGGATATCGGGGTATTGACCCGTAAACTGTACGCCGCGTTTGAAGCGCTGCCGGGTAAAGTGACCCTGGTTAACCCACAGATTTCGCCTGACCTGTCAGAACCGAACCTGACCTTTATCTATGTTCCGCCGGGCCGCGCGAACCGCACCGGGTGGTATCTGTATAACCGCGCCCCCAGCATGGACTCGATCATCAGCCATCAGCCGCTGGAGTATAACCGCTACCTGAACAAGCTGGTGGCCTGGGCCTGGTTTAACGGCCTGTTGACCTCACGCACGCGTCTGTTCATCAAAGGCAACGAGGTGGTCGATCTCGCTAAACTGCAGGAGATGGTGGCGGATGTTTCCCACCACTTCCCGCTGCGCCTGCCGGCACCCACGCCGAAAGCGCTCTACAGCCCGTGCGAGATCCGCCATCTGGCGATCATCGTTAACCTGGAATACGACCCGACGGCGGCCTTCCGCAATCAGGTGGTTCATTTCGACTTCCGCAAGCTGGACGTCTTTAGCTTTGGCGAGCAGCAAAACTGCCTGGTGGGTAGCGTGGATCTGCTGTACCGCAACTCGTGGAACGAAGTGCGTACCCTGCACTTCAACGGCGAGCAGGCGATGATCGAAGCGCTGAAAACCATTCTCGGCAAGATGCACCAGGATGCCGCGCCGCCGGACAGCGTGGAAGTGTTCTGCTACAGCCAGCATCTGCGTGGGTTGATTCGTACCCGCGTGCAGCAGCTGGTCTCGGAATGTATTGAGCTGCGTCTCTCGAGTACCCGTCAGGAAACCGGCCGCTTTAAAGCGCTGCGCGTTTCCGGCCAGACCTGGGGCCTGTTCTTCGAACGTCTCAATGTGTCAGTACAGAAGCTGGAAAACGCCATCGAGTTCTATGGCGCGATTTCGCACAACAAACTGCATGGTCTGTCGGTGCAGGTGGAAACCAACCACGTTAAGCTGCCGCAGGTGGTGGATGGTTTTGCCAGTGAAGGGATTATTCAGTTCTTCTTTGAAGAGTCGGGCGATGATGCCGGTTTCAACATCTACATTCTGGATGAGACCAACCGCGCCGAGGTCTATCACCACTGTGAAGGCAGTAAAGAGGAGCTGGTGCGCGACGTCAGCCGCTTCTACTCCTCTTCGCATGACCGGTTCACCTACGGCTCAAGCTTTATCAACTTTAACCTGCCGCAGTTCTACCAGATTGTGAACGTTGATGGCCGTGCGCAGGTGATTCCGTTCCGGACTCAGACCGTAACGCCTGCTGCCCCTGCCAATCAGGACACCGCGCCGCTGTTGCAGCAATATTTTTCCTGAGCCTTTTCGCTTGCCCGGTGGCGGCTACGCCTTACCGGGCCTACAACAGCTCGCCGCCGTAGGCCGGGTAAGCGCAGCGCCACCCGGCAACAAAACTACCTGAAACGCACGTCCTCGCCCGCCTGCGCGGTCGCCGCCTGTTCCAGCAGATCCCAGAACGGTACGCCGCTGCGGTCGCAAACCCACTCCCCGTCTTTCAGATCGAAATGATAGCCGCCCTGTCTGGCCGCCAGCCATACCTGGTGAAGCGGCTCCTGGCGGTTAATAATAATTTTGCTGCCATTTTCGAAGCTCAGGGTCAGAATACCGCCGTTGATTTCACAATCGATATCGCTGTCGCCGTCCCAGTCGTCGAGACGCTCTTCAATGGTCATCCACAGGTTGTCGGCAAGGCGATGGAATTCACTGTCGTTCATGGTTTTGTTCCTGTTTTTCGTGATGCCGGCAGTATAACCCTAAATAAATCCCGTTGCAGGAAAGCGGCAAACTCTTGCTTTTGTGTCTTCTCCTGCGATGATAGAAACAGATTTGAACTTACGGGCAACTTTATAATGAAAAACGCTTTCCGAACGCTTGCCGTTCTCATCACGTTGTTTAGCCTGACTGGCTGTGGACTGAAGGGACCGCTGTACTTCCCGCCAGCGGATAAAACCGCACCACCGCCGACGAAACCGGTGAACAGCGGCATTGAGTCCTCTACGCCAGATACTAACGATCGTGGCAACAACGGCGGCCCGACTCAGGTTAATCTCTGACGACAACGTTCTGTACCCGCGCAATGGAGCAAATGATGCAGTTCTCTAAAATGCATGGCCTTGGCAACGATTTTATGGTCGTCGACGCGGTAACGCAGAATGTGTTTTTCTCCCCGGAATTGATCCGCCGCCTGGCGGATCGGCATCTGGGCGTGGGGTTCGATCAACTGCTGGTGGTTGAACCACCGTACGATCCCGACCTCGATTTCCACTACCGTATTTTTAACGCGGATGGCAGCGAAGTGAATCAGTGCGGCAACGGCGCGCGCTGTTTTGCCCGCTTTGTCCGCCTGAAAGGGCTGACCAACAAGCGTGATATTCGCGTCAGTACGGCCAATGGTCGTATGGTGCTCAGCGTCACCGACGATGAGCTGGTGCGGGTGAACATGGGCGAGCCAAACTTCGAGCCTTCCGTCGTGCCGTTTCGCGCAAACAAAGCGGAAAAGACCTATATTATGCGTGCGGCCGAGCAGACAGTATTGTGCGGCGTCGTCTCAATGGGTAACCCGCACTGCGTGATTCAGGTTGATGATGTGGAAACGGCCGCCGTCGAAACCCTCGGCCCGGTGCTGGAGAGCCACGAACGTTTCCCGGAGCGCGCGAACATCGGTTTTATGCAGGTGGTGAAACGCGAGCACATCCGTCTGCGGGTTTACGAGCGCGGCGCGGGCGAGACGCAGGCCTGCGGAAGCGGCGCCTGTGCGGCGGTGGCCGTGGGCATCTCTCAGGGGTTACTGGCAGAAGAGGTTCGCGTGGAGTTACCAGGCGGTCGGCTTGATATCGCCTGGAAAGGACCGGGTCATCCACTGTATATGACTGGCCCGGCGGCACATGTCTATGACGGGTTTATCCATCTATGAAACAACCAGGGGAAGAACTGCAGGAAACAGTGACGGAACTGGACGACAGGGCTGTTGTTGATTATCTGCTGCGCAATCCTGAGTTTTTTATTCGTAATGCACGCGTCGTTGAAGAGATGCGCGTGCCACATCCGGTTCGCGGAACCGTGTCGCTGGTCGAATGGCATATGGCGCGCTCGCGCAACCACATCAATCAGCTTGAAGAGAACATGACGCTGCTGATGGAACAGGCGAGTACAAACGAAAGTCTGTTCTACCGTCTGCTCCATCTGCAGGCGCGTCTGGCGTCGGCGCACAGCCTCGAAGAGTTCCTCAACCGTTTCCATCGCTGGGCGCGCGAGCTTGGGCTGGCGGGCGCAACGATCCGTCTTTTCCCTGACCGCTGGCGCATTGGCGCGCCGTCGGGATTTACCCATCTGGCACTTAGCCGTCAGGCGTTTGAACCGCTGCGCATTCAGCGTCTGGGCCATGAGCATCACTATCTGGGACCGCTGAACGGACCCGAACTGCTGGTGGTATTGCCGGAGGCCAAAGCGATTGGTTCGGTAGCGATGTCTCTGATGGGGCGCGATGGCGATCTGGGGGTTATCTTATTTACCAGCCGCGACGCGCATCACTACGAGCGCGGGCAGGCCACGCACCTGCTGCAGGAGATTGCTCTGATGCTGCCTGAGCTGCTGGAGCGCTGGATTGAGCGCGTATGATGGACGGATTGCTTGCCACAGACGTCTCCCGCTTTTTGCGCTATCTGGGCGTGGAGCGTCAGCTTAGCCCTATTACCCTGCTCAACTATCAGCGTCAGCTTGATGCCATCATGCAGATTGCCGACGAAATCGGCCTGAAAAGCTGGCAACAATGTGATGCTGCGACGGTACGCGGGTTCGTTGTGCGTAGCCGTAAAAAAAATCTCAGTCCCGCAAGTCTGGCGTTGAGGCTCTCCGCCCTGCGCAGTTTCTTCGACTGGCTGGTCAGCCAGGGAGGCTTAAAAGCCAACCCGGCAAAAGGGATCGCCACGCCGAAAGCCCCGCGCCATCTGCCGAAAAATATCGACGTTGACGACGTCAACCGCCTGCTGGATATCGATCTGAACGATCCGCTGGCCGTGCGCGACCGCGCGATGCTGGAGGTGATGTACGGTGCCGGGCTACGTCTCTCGGAACTGGTTAACCTTGATGTAAAACATCTCGACCTGGAGACCGGCGAAGTGTGGGTGATGGGCAAGGGCAGCAAAGAGCGCCGCCTGCCGATTGGCCGCAATGCGGTCTCCTGGATTGAGCACTGGCTGGATCTGCGCGGGCTGTTTGGCGCAGAAGAGGATGCGCTGTTCCTGTCGAAACTCGGCAAGCGGATCTCGGCGCGTAACGTGCAGAAGCGCTTTGCGGAGTGGGCCATTAAGCAGGGGCTTAACAGCCACGTTCACCCGCACAAGCTGCGCCACTCCTTTGCGACACACATGCTTGAGTCAAGCGGCGATCTGCGCGGCGTGCAGGAACTGCTCGGCCACGCGAATCTGTCGACCACTCAAATTTATACCCACTTAGACTTTCAACACCTTGCCTCGGTGTACGACGCGGCGCATCCACGCGCCAAACGGGGGAAATAATGCGTTTTTACCGCCCACTCGGTCAGATCTCCGCCCTGACGTTTGACCTTGATGACACCCTTTATGACAACCGCGACGTGATCCTGCGTACCGAGCAGGAGTCGCTGGCGTTTGTCCAGAACTACCATCCGGCGCTGAAGACGATACAGAACAAGGACTTCCAGAAGCTGCGTCAGTCCCTGCGGGAGACCGAGCCGGAGATTTACCACGACGTGACCGAATGGCGTCGCCGCGCGGTTGAGCAGGCGATGCTCAACGCGGGGCTCAGCGTACAGGATGCGGCCATTGGGGCTGAAGCGGCAATGGAACACTTTGCCAAATGGCGCAGCCGTATCGACGTGCCGCAGGAGACCCACGACACGCTGACTGCCCTTGCCGAAAAATGGCCGCTGGTGGCGATCACCAACGGCAATGCCCAGCCGGAGCTGTTTGGCCTGAGTGATTACTTTGAATTTGTGCTGCGTGCGGGCCCCCACGGGCGCGCGAAGCCGTTTAACGATATGTACCATCTGGCGGCGGAAAAGCTGAACCTGCCGCTGGGTCAGATTCTGCACGTGGGGGATGACCTGACCACAGACGTGGCCGGAGCCATCCGCTGCGGCATGCAGGCTTGTTGGATCAAGCCGGAAAACGCCGACCTGATGATCGCCTCCGATAGCCGTCTTCTGCCACACCTGGAAATTTCGCGGTTGGCATCCCTCACGACGCTGATATAATCATCAGTTGTTCTGTATAAATTAACAGGGTTTTGGCGAATGCTATTCGCCTGCCCGACATGACGTGACGGTGCCAATGGACGTTTCTTACCTGCTCGACAGCCTTAATGACAAACAGCGTGACGCGGTTGCCGCCTCGCGCACCAACCTGCTGGTGCTGGCGGGGGCGGGCAGTGGTAAGACACGCGTGTTGGTTCACCGTATCGCCTGGCTGCAGAGCGTGGAGAACTGCTCGCCATACTCCATCATGGCGGTCACGTTTACCAACAAGGCGGCGGCGGAGATGCGCCACCGTATCGCCCAGCTGATGGGCACCAGCCAGGGCGGCATGTGGGTCGGCACCTTCCACGGCCTGGCGCACCGCCTGCTGCGCGCGCACCATATGGATGCCAATCTGCCGCAGGATTTCCAGATCCTAGACAGCGAAGACCAGCTCCGTCTGCTGAAACGCCTCATTAAGGCGATGAACCTTGACGAGAAGCAGTGGCCACCGCGTCAGGCGATGTGGTACATCAACGGCCAGAAAGACGAAGGCTTGCGCCCGCACCACATTCAGAGCTTCGGCAACCCGGTCGAGCAGACCTGGCAGAACGTCTACAAGGCCTATCAGGAAGCGTGCGATCGCGCCGGCCTGGTGGATTTCGCCGAGCTGCTGCTGCGCGCCCACGAGCTGTGGCTCAACAAACCGCATATCCTGCAGCACTACCGCGAACGCTTCACCAATATTCTGGTGGACGAATTCCAGGATACCAACAACATCCAGTACGCGTGGATCCGCCTGCTGGCCGGCGATACCGGCAAAGTGATGATCGTGGGTGATGACGACCAGTCAATCTACGGCTGGCGCGGGGCGCAGGTAGAGAATATTCAGCGCTTCCTCAATGACTTCCCGGGTGCACAGACCATCCGTCTGGAGCAGAACTACCGCTCAACCAGCAATATCCTGAGCGCGGCCAACGCCCTGATTGAAAACAACAACGGGCGTCTGGGGAAAAAACTGTGGACCGACGGCGTCGACGGTGAACCGATTTCGATTTACTGCGCATTCAATGAACTCGACGAAGCCCGTTTCGTGGTGAACCGCATTAAAACCTGGCAGGACAACGGTGGCGCGTTGGAGCAGTGTGCCATTCTCTATCGCAGCAACGCCCAGTCGCGCGTGCTGGAAGAGGCGCTGCTGCAGGTGGGGATGCCATACCGCATTTACGGCGGTATGCGCTTCTTCGAACGTCAGGAAATCAAAGACGCGCTCTCGTATCTGCGCCTGATTGCCAACCGTAACGACGACGCGGCGTTTGAACGCGTGGTCAACACGCCGACCCGCGGGATTGGCGACCGTACGCTGGACGTGGTGCGTCAGGCCTCGCGCGACCGTCAGCTGACGCTGTGGCAGGCGTGCCGCGAGCTGCTTCAGGAAAAAGCCCTTGCCGGCCGCGCTGCCAGCGCCCTGCAGCGTTTCCTCGAGCTGATTGACGCGCTGGCGCAGGAAACGGCCGACATGCCGCTGCACGTGCAGACCGACCGGGTGATCAAAGACTCCGGCCTGCGAACCATGTACGAGCAGGAAAAAGGCGAGAAAGGCCAGACCCGTATTGAGAACTTAGAGGAGCTGGTGACGGCAACGCGCCAGTTCAGCTACAACGAAGAAGATGAAGACCTGATGCCGCTGCAGGCGTTCCTCTCTCACGCTGCGCTGGAAGCGGGCGAAGGGCAGGCGGACACCTGGCAGGATGCGGTTCAGCTGATGACCCTGCACTCCGCCAAAGGTCTGGAGTTCCCGCAGGTGTTTATCGTCGGTATGGAAGAGGGGATGTTCCCGAGCCAGATGTCGCTGGATGAAGGCGGACGCCTGGAAGAGGAGCGTCGTCTGGCCTATGTCGGCGTGACGCGAGCGATGCAAAAGCTGACGCTGACCTACGCCGAAACCCGCCGCCTGTATGGTAAAGAGGTCTATCACCGTCCGTCGCGCTTTATCGGTGAACTGCCGGAGGAGTGCGTGGAAGAGGTGCGTCTGCGTGCCAGCATCAGCCGTCCGGTCAGCCATCAGCGGATGGGATCGCCGATGGCGGAAACCGACACCGGCTACAAGCTGGGCCAGCGCGTGCGCCATTCTAAGTTTGGCGAAGGGACCATTGTGAATCTGGAAGGCAGCGGTGAGCACAGCCGCCTGCAGGTGGCGTTCCAGGGGCAGGGAATCAAATGGCTGGTGGCAGCCTACGCGAAGCTGGAAACTGTGTAACATTCAGAAAAATATCATTATTTTGTAATAATCTGCTAACCTTATACGTTGAAGGTCAATTAATGCCCTTCAGCGTTCCGTTGCGTGTTGACGCCACAGTTATAGCTGGCGTAACATGCGCGCACGATTACGCTAAGAGGACATTCGCCTTGGACACACCCAGTAGATACTGGCTCAATTCCCTGTCATCCAGGAACAACTCCTAAGGCTATCTCCTCTTGCTGATGGCCTTAGTGGTTGTCAGCGACTGCATTATTCCCGTCGCGCTGAGTCAGGCTGTTTAATGGTCTGAAACCCAATTTGTTTCTGTGTGCCCACCGAACTGTCCGATTTTTTTTGCATTGGGAGTCCCGGTCATGTTGAGCGCATTTCAACTCGAAAATAACCGACTGACGCGGCTTGAAGCCGAAGAGTCACAGCCCCTCATTGATGCCGTATGGGTGGATCTGGTCGAGCCGGACGACGATGAACGCCTTCGCGTACAATCTGAGCTGGGACAAAGCCTGGCGACACGCCCGGAACTGGAAGACATCGAAGCATCTGCGCGTTTTTTTGAAGACGAAGACGGTTTGCACATTCACTCTTTCTTCTTCTTTGAAGATGCCGAAGACCACGCGGGAAACTCCACCGTGGCGTTTACCATTCGTGATGGCCGCCTGTTTACCCTGCGCGAGCGTGAGCTGCCGGCATTCCGTCTCTACCGCATGCGCGCCCGCAGCCAGCCATTAAATGATGGTAATGCCTGGGAGCTGCTGCTCGACCTGTTCGAGACCAAAATTGAACAGCTGGCGGACGAGATTGAAAACATCTACAGCGATCTGGAAAAGCTGAGCCGTGTCATCATGGAAGGCCATCAGGGCGATGAGTACGACGAAGCGCTCTCCACCCTGGCGGAGCTGGAAGATATCGGCTGGAAAGTGCGTTTGTGTCTGATGGATACCCAGCGCGCGCTGAATTTCCTGGTGCGCAAGGCGCGTCTGCCGGGCGGCCAACTGGAGCAGGCGCGGGAGATCCTGCGCGATATCGAATCCCTGCTGCCGCACAACGAATCTCTGTTCCAGAAGGTGAACTTCCTGATGCAGGCGGCGATGGGCTTTATCAACATCGAGCAGAACCGCATCATCAAGATCTTCTCGGTGGTATCCGTGGTGTTCCTGCCGCCGACGCTGGTGGCCTCCAGCTACGGGATGAACTTTGAGTTTATGCCGGAGCTGAAGTGGAGCTTTGGTTACCCGGGGGCGATTATCTTTATGATCCTCGCCGGGCTGGCGCCGTATCTGTACTTTAAGCGTCGTAACTGGTTGTAAACATCTGGCGGGTAGCGCTGCGCTTACCCGCTCTACAAAACACCTACATTCCTTTGCGAGCCCTGCGCTGGGTGTAAATCGCATCGGCGACAAAAATCGCCAGCGCCACCCAGATAAAGGCGAACGTCACCATTTTATCCGCACCCGGCACTTCACCGTAAAACACCACCGCCAGCAGGAACATCAGCGTCGGGCCAATATACTGGAAGAAGCCCAGGGTAGAGAGACGCAGGCGTGTCGCCGCACCGGTGAAGCACAGCAGTGGGATCGTCGTTACCACACCTGCCGCCATCAGCATCAGATTCAGCGACCACGGGTTGCTGCCCATATGGCTGGTCGGGCTGTCGGCGATGCCGAAAAGATAAATCGCCGCAACCGGCAGCAGCCACAGGGTTTCAAACAGCATGCCGGTTTGTGCTTCGACAGCTATCTTCTTACGCACCAGGCCATAAAAGGCAAAGCTGAACGCCAGGCCGAGGGCAATAATCGGCAACGAGCCGAAGGTCCAGAGCTGTACCATCACGCCGCAGAAAGCCAGAATGACGGCCACCCACTGCATACGTCGGAAGCGCTCGCCGAGGAAAATCATCCCCAGCACAATATTCACCAGCGGGTTAATGAAGTACCCCAGACTCGCTTCGAGCATGTGGTGGTTATTCACTGCCCAGATAAACAGCAGCCAGTTACCGCCGATCAGCACGGCAGAGAGCGCCAGCAGGAAAATCTTCTTCGGGGTTTGCAGCAGCGTTTTGACGCCTGACCACTGACGGCTGAGGCTCATCAGCGCAATCATAAAGAAGAACGACCAGATGACGCGGTGAGTCAGGATCTCATCGGCCGGAACGTCGGCGATAAGCTTGAAATACGCCGGGGCGATACCCCAAATAAAATAAGCGGCAAGGGCGAGTAAAACGCCCTGCCGCGTCTGTTTAGCATCCATCGGGAAAATCCGTTACAAAAAAGTGAAATAATTTTACCCGATTTTGCAGCCTCAACCCACCATATAAGTGGCAGTTGCGCTGGCAATATAGACCTGTTCCTCGTTGTGTAATTCAACGCGTGCCACGGCAACTTTGTTGCCCGCGCGCAGCAGGCTGCTGGTACAGGTAAAGCGATTTCCGCGCCCCGGGCGAAGGTAGTCAACGCGTAAGTCGATAGTGCCCATGCGTGCCAGACGCTGGCGAAGTTCGTCTTCGTTGATGGTGTCATGGCGGGTCAGCGTGCTGCCCACACAGACCAGGCCTGCCGCGACGTCCAGCGCGGAGGCAATCACCCCACCGTGTAAAATACTTTGCGCCCAGTTACCCACCATCATCGGCTGGTTGTTGAAACTCAGCTGGGCAAAGTCCTTTTCATAACGCTCCAGCTCCAGTCCCAGCGCACGGTTAAACGGCATATGGTAAACAAAAATCTCGCCCACGAGTTTTAACACTTCATCGGCGGTAAGCATGGCTGACATGAGGCATTACATCCTTATTGTTAATGAAATGTTGATTTTATGCCTCAGCAATAAGGAATTCCACTTTCAGAAACGAGGATGCAGCAGTTGTCGCAGAAGTCTGTAGAATGACGGGCACATAACTATTCAACGAAATTTACTCTTTTGCAGGAGAACACCACCGATGCGGACGTATCTGGCCTGGTTACTGGCGGCGGTTTCGCTGCCCCTCACAGCGTATGCGCAGGAAGCGACGATCAAAGAGGTGCATGATAAACCTGCCGTTCACGGCAGCATTATCGCCAACCTACTTCAGGAGCATGACAATCCGTTCACGCTCTATCCGTATGATACCAACTACGTGATTTACACCCAGACCAGTGACCTCAACAAAGAGGCGATAAGCTCCTATAACTGGTCTGATAATGCGCGTAAAGATGAGGTGAAGTTCCAGCTCAGCCTGGCCTTCCCGTTCTGGCGCGGCATTCTGGGGCCGAACTCGGTGCTGGGCGCGTCTTACACGCAGAAATCCTGGTGGCAGCTCTCTAACAGCGGAGAGTCCTCGCCGTTCCGTGAAACTAACTATGAGCCGCAGCTGTTCCTCGGTTTTGCAACGGATTATGAGTTTGCGGGCTGGACACTGCGTGACGTTGAAGTGGGCTTTAACCACGATTCCAACGGCCGTTCCGACCCGACTTCCCGTAGCTGGAACCGCGCCTATACGCGCCTGATGGCGCAAAATGGCAACTGGATGGTGGAAGTGAAGCCGTGGTATGTGGTGGGCGAAACCGATGACAACCCGGATATCACCAAATACATGGGCTACTACCAGCTCAAAGTCGGCTATCAGCTGGGCGATGCTGTGCTGAGCGCGAAGGGCCAGTATAACTGGAACACCGGTTACGGCGGTGCGGAAGTGGGCTTAAGCTACCCAATGACGAAGCACGTGCGTATCTATACGCAGGTCTACAGCGGTTACGGCGAGTCGCTTATCGACTACAACTTCAACCAGACCCGTGTCGGCGTGGGCGTGATGCTGAACGACATTCTCTAGACAGCTCGAATGTTTTTGCGTTAAACGTTGAAGTTTCTCTCTCAGGCGCTGAAAATAGCGCCTGTTTTATTTTTCGCAGATGGGGTTAATGTGGCGCAGGCGGAAGTATTGAATCAGGAGTCGCTGGCTAAACAGGTTTTGCATGAAACCTTTGGCTACCAGCAGTTCCGCCCTGGCCAGGAAACCATCATTGAAACGGTGCTGGAAGGCCGCGACTGCCTGGTGGTGATGCCAACCGGCGGCGGTAAATCGCTCTGTTATCAGGTGCCCGCGCTGGTGCTTAACGGCCTGACGGTGGTGGTATCGCCCCTGATTTCGCTGATGAAAGACCAGGTGGACCAGCTGCTCGCCAACGGCGTGGCGGCGGCCTGTCTTAACTCCACGCAAACCCGCGAGCAGCAGCAGGAAGTGATGGCCGGGTGCCGCACCGGGCAGATCCGCCTGCTGTATATCGCGCCCGAACGCCTGATGCTGGATAACTTCCTCGACCACCTCGCGCACTGGAATCCGGTGCTGCTGGCGGTGGATGAAGCGCACTGTATCTCCCAGTGGGGACACGATTTCCGTCCGGAATACGCCGCACTCGGTCAGCTGCGTCAGCGCTTCCCCGAGCTGCCATTTATGGCGCTTACCGCCACGGCAGATGACACCACTCGTCTGGATATCGTTCGCCTGCTGGGGCTGAACGACCCCTATATTCAGGTCAGCAGCTTCGACCGCCCCAACATCCGCTATATGCTGATGGAAAAATTCAAGCCGCTGGATCAGCTTTTACGCTACGTGCAGGAGCAGCGCGGTAAGTCCGGCATCATCTACTGCAACAGCCGTGCGAAGGTGGAAGACACCGCCGCGCGCCTGCAAAACCGCGGCTTTAGCGCGGCGGCTTACCATGCCGGGCTGGAAAACCACATCCGCGCCGACGTGCAGGAGAAATTCCAGCGCGATGACCTACAGATTGTGGTGGCGACGGTGGCGTTCGGCATGGGGATCAACAAGCCAAACGTGCGCTTTGTGGTGCACTTCGACATTCCACGCAATATCGAATCTTACTATCAGGAAACCGGTCGCGCTGGACGCGACGGTCTGCCGGCGGAAGCGATGCTGTTTTACGATCCGGCCGATATGGCGTGGCTGCGCCGCTGCCTGGAAGAGAAACCGCAAGGGCAGCTGCAGGATATCGAACGTCACAAGCTCAACGCGATGGGCGCATTTGCCGAAGCGCAAACCTGCCGTCGCCTGGTGCTGCTCAACTACTTTGGTGAAGGGCGACATGAGCCGTGTGGCAACTGCGATATCTGCCTCGATCCGCCGAAACAGTACGATGGTCTGATGGACGCGCGTAAGGCGCTCTCAACCATTTATCGTGTGAATCAGCGCTTCGGGATGGGCTACGTGGTGGAAGTGCTGCGTGGTGCCAATAACCAGCGTATCCGAGATATGGGCCACGACAAGCTGCCTGTCTACGGTATTGGCAAGGATCAGAGTCACGAGCACTGGGTCAGCATTATTCGTCAGCTGATTCACCTCGGTTTTGCCACACAGAACATCGCCCAGCACTCCGCGCTTCAGCTCACCGAAGCCGCGCGCCCGGTGCTGAGGGGGGACGTTGAACTGAAGCTTGCCGTGCCGCGCGTTGTCGCCCTGAAGCCGCGAGTGATGCAAAAATCGTACGGCGGCAACTACGACCGCAAGCTGTTTGCCAAACTGCGCAAGCTGCGTAAAGCCATCGCCGATGAAGAAAACATCCCGCCTTACGTGGTGTTCAACGACGCGACGCTGATCGAGATGGCCGAACAGATGCCGCTGAGCGCCAGCGAAATGCTCAGCGTTAACGGCGTTGGCACGCGCAAGCTGGAGCGTTTTGGTAAGGAGTTTATGGCGCTTATCCGTTCCCATGCTGACGGTGATGATGAGGAGTAGTCAGCCGGGCGAAAAAGTGCCAGGATGGTGACTCACTGAATTATTTCCCCGCGAGCGAATTATGTTAATGCTATTTCTCACCGTGGCGTTAGTGCACATCGTTGCGCTGATGAGCCCGGGCCCTGACTTCTTCTTCGTATCACAAACCGCGGTCAGCCGCTCCCGCAAAGAGGCGATGATGGGCGTGCTGGGTATCACCATGGGCGTTATGGTCTGGGCGGCGGTGGCGCTGCTTGGTCTGAACCTGATTCTGGCGAAAATGGCCTGGCTGCATAACATCATTATGGTCGGTGGCGGGCTGTACCTGTGCTGGATGGGCTACCAGATGCTGCGCGGGGCGCTGAAGAAAGAAGAGAAAAAACCGCAAGAGCCAAAGGTTGAGCTGGCAACGGGCGGCCGCAGTTTTGTAAAAGGTCTGCTGACCAACCTGGCGAACCCGAAAGCGATTATCTATTTCGGCTCTGTCTTTTCGCTGTTTGTCGGCGACAGCGTTGGCGCGGGCGCACGCTGGGGGATCTTCCTGCTGATCGTGGTTGAGACGTTTGCCTGGTTCACCATCGTGGCAAGCCTGTTTGCCTTACCGGCGATGCGCCGCGGCTACCAGCGCATCGCGAAGTGGATTGACGGCTTCGCCGGCGCGCTGTTCGCCGGCTTCGGTATTCATCTCATCATTTCTCGCTAAGCGTGACGCGCTGACGCAAGCAGCGCGCCAACCAGCATAAACAGCGAACCAAACACCTTATTCAGGGCCTTCATCTGTTTAGGCCCTTTAATCCATGCCGCAATTCGCTGCGCCAGCGTCGCGTAACCAATCATCACGATGATATCGACGATAATGGTGGTCGCGCCCAGCACCACGTACTGCATCACCTGGGGCTGATGCGGCACGATAAACTGCGGGAACAGCGCGGCGAGGAAGACGATGCTTTTCGGGTTGGTCAGGTTGACGAACACCGCACGCTTAAACAGATGGCCACGATTTTGCGTCTGCGCGAGCGTGTTCAGGTTGATGGAGCCTGCCGCGCGCCACTGCTGGATGCCGAGCCAGATCAGATACGCTGCCCCGGCCCATTTCAGTACTTCAAACGCCAGCACCGAGCGGGAGAACAGGGTGCCCAGACCAATCCCGACCAGCACGATGTGAATGCCCAGCCCGGTCTGCAAACCAGCAATCGACGCCGCCGCACCGCGATAGCCGTGGTTAATGGAGGTGGTCATGGTGTTAATGGCGCCCGAGCCTGGTGAAAGGCTAAGGATGATGGATGTCAGCAGGTAAGCGAACCACCACTCGAAGGTCATTTGAAACTCCCGAATCGTCTGTTTTTATGCCACAATACGCTATTGTTGAGTCATTTTGTGACCGGTGACGAAAAAACGATATTCCTTGGCTTAGGTGAGTAGAAACCCGATGTTTCAGCAGAAAAAGGACTGGGAAACACGAGAAAACGCATTTGCTGCTTTCTCCATGGGGCCGCTGACCGATTTCTGGCGCCAGCGTGAGGAAGATGAGTTTACGGGTGTCGGTGATATTCCGGTACGCTTTGTGCGTTTTCGCAATAAGAAAAATGACCGGGTCATTGTGGTCTGCCCCGGACGTATCGAGAGCTACGTCAAATACGCCGAACTGGCCTATGACCTGTTCCATCTTGGCTTCGATGTGCTGATTATTGACCATCGCGGGCAGGGGCTTTCCGGCCGCCTGTTATCGGACACGCATCGCGGCCATGTGGATAACTTCAGTGATTACGTCGACGATCTCGCCGCGTTCTGGCAGCAGGAGGTCGAGCCTGGCCCCTGGCGGAAGCGCTATATCCTGGCACACTCGATGGGCGGTGCGATTTCAACGCTGTTCTTACAGCGCCACCCGCATCAGTGCGACGCCATTGCGCTCACCGCGCCGATGTATGGCATCGTCATGCGTTTTCCTGACTGGATGGTACGTCATATTCTCGACTGGGCTGAGGGCCATCAGCGCATTCGGGAAGGCTATGCCATCGGAACGGGGCGCTGGCGAGCATTGCCCTTTGCGATGAACGTCCTGACGCACAGCCGACAGCGCTATCGTCGTAACCTGCGTTTTTATGCCGATGAGCCGCGCCTGCGCGTGGGCGGCCCGACATATCACTGGGTACGGGAAGGGATCCTTGCCGGTGAGCAGGTTCTGGCAGGCGTCGCGAATGATGATACGCCAACCCTCCTGATTCAGGCTGAAGAAGAGCGTGTGGTGGATAACCGCATGCATGACCGCTTTTGTGAACTCCGCGCTGCCGCCGGCCACCCTTGTGAAGGGGGAAAACCGTTGGTTATCAACGGCGCGTACCATGAGATCCTTTTTGAAAAGGACGCTATGCGCTCAGTCGCGCTTAACGCCATCGTCGAGTTTTTCGACCGGCATAACTGATTGTCTATTGAGGTTAAATTTTCCTATGTACCAGGTTGTTGCATCTGATTTAGATGGCACGCTGCTCTCCCCCGACCACACCCTGTCGCCTTACGCGAAAGAGACCTTAAAGCTGCTGACTGCCCGGGGCGTGAACTTTGTGTTTGCCACCGGCCGCCACCACGTAGACGTGGGGCAGATCCGCGATAATCTTGAGATCAAATCGTACATGATCACCTCCAACGGTGCGCGCGTACATGATACCGACGGCAATCTGATCTTTACGCACAACCTGGATCGCGATATTGCTGCCGATCTGTTCGGTGTGGTGCACAATAATCCGGCTATCGTCACTAACGTTTACCGCGATGACGACTGGTTCATGAACCGCCATCGCCCGGATGAAATGCGTTTCTTCAAAGAAGCGGTATTCAACTACTCCCTGTATGAACCAGGTCTGCTGGAGCCGGATGGGATCAGTAAAGTGTTCTTCACCTGCGACAGCCATGAAGAGCTGCTCCCGCTGGAACAGGCGATCAACGCCCGCTGGGGCGATCGCGTTAATGTCAGCTTCTCAACGCTGACCTGTCTGGAAGTGATGGCGGGAGGTGTCTCTAAAGGCCACGCCCTGGAAGCGGTCGCGAAACGTCTGGGCTTTGGGCTGAAAGATTGTATCGCCTTTGGTGACGGCATGAACGATGCCGAAATGCTTTCGATGGCAGGTAAGGGCTGTATCATGCAGAACGCGCACCAGCGTCTGAAAGATCTGCACCCGGAACTGGAAGTGATTGGTTCTAACGCTGATAACGCGGTACCGAAGTATCTGCGCAAACTGTTCCTTGAATAATCTTCATTCGGTTATTTATTGCTCAGTTGTCAACTAAAGAGTTCGCTACAATGCCTCTCCTTATTTCTGAGAGACAAGCATTGTGGCGCTACTCATTATCACCACTATCCTGTGGGCCTTCTCCTTTAGCCTGATTGGCGAATACCTTGCCGGTTCAGTCGACAGCTACTTCTCGGTGCTGATGCGCGTGGGGCTGGCGGCGCTGGTGTTCCTGCCGTTTCTGCGTACGCGCGGGCAATCGTTGAAAACGATCGTGCTGTATATGCTGGTGGGGGCGATGCAGCTCGGCATCATGTATCTGTTTAGCTTCCGGGCTTACGTCTACCTGTCCGTCTCTGAATTCCTGCTGTTCACCGTGCTTACGCCGCTCTATATCACGCTGATCTACGATTTGCTCAGCAAGCGCCGCCTGCGCTGGGGATACCTGCTGAGCGCGGCACTGGCGGTGATTGGCGCGGCGATTATTCGCTACGACAAAGTGAGCGATCACTTCTGGACCGGGCTGATGTTCGTCCAGCTCGCCAACATCAGTTTCGCCATCGGCATGGTGGGCTACAAACGTCTGATGGAAACCCGTCCGATGCCGCAGCATAACGCGTTCGCCTGGTTCTATATGGGGGCCGCGATTGTTGCGGTGGCGGCGTGGTTTATGCTCGGTAACCCGCAAAAACTGCCAACCACGAACGTGCAGTGGGGCGTTCTGGTCTGGCTGGGCGTGGTGGCTTCAGGGCTGGGATACTTCATGTGGAACTACGGCGCGACGCAGGTCGACGCCGGTACGCTGGGGATCATGAACAACGTGCATGTCCCGGCGGGGCTGCTGGTCAACCTCGCCATCTGGCAGCAACAGCCACACTGGCCGAGCTTCCTTATTGGGGGAACGGTGATCCTGGCTTCGCTGTGGGTCCATCGCCGCTGGGTCGCTCCGCGCTCCGCACAAACGGAAGATGGTCGCACGCGTGGTTCCGCGCTGAGCGAATAAACGCCTCTGTAATGGGCTGTCGCTGCTCGCCATCGCGCACGGCGGCGTACAGCCGGCTCCACAGTCCTTCACCCAGGGTTTTGGTGACCACCAGGCCCTGGCGTTCAAAACTCTCCACCACCCAGTGCGGCAGCGCTGCGATACCCATTCTGGCCGCCACCATCTGAATCAACAGCAGGGTGTTATCCACGCTTTTCAGCTGCGGGCTAATGCCTGCCGGCTGCAGGAAGTGACGCCAGATATCCAGACGACTGCGCTGAACGGGATAAATCAGCAGCGTTTCTGTCGCCAGGTCTTCCGGCGTGATGCGCGTTTTGGCCGCCAGCGGATGGTCCGGCGCCAGCACCAGGCGAACTTCATAATCAAACATCGGTGAATAGTGCAGGCCGCTGCGCGGCAGAATATCGGACGTCATCACCAGATCCAGCTCGCCCTGCTGCAGCGAGGGCTGTGGGTCGAACGTCACGCCGGATTTAAAGTCCATTTCCACCTGCGGCCACTTCTGGCGGAAGTTCTCAAGCGCGGGGGTCAGCCACTGGATACAGCTGTGGCACTCAATGGCGATACGCAGTGTGGTCTGCTGCGGTTCGTTACACGCCTGCAGCGCGCTGGCGATCTGCGGCAGGACCTGATTCGCCAGCTGCAACAGGATCTCGCCCTGCGGCGTAAAGCGCAGCGGCTGGCTCTTACGCACAAAAAGACGAAAGCCGAGGCGTTGTTCCAGATCGCTGAACTGGTGAGAAAGGGCGGACTGGGTCTGGTGCAGCGTGGCCGCCGCCGCCGCGAGCGAGCCGCAGTTCCGTAACGCCTGGAGCGTTTTCAGGTGTTTTATCTCGATCATGAAAGTCCTTCACTTCGGCATGAACATTTTGCGCTTGAGGAATATACAGTAACCGCCAATTATAGAAGTGTAAACATCTGGACGTCTAAAATCCTTCGTCTTTTAAATTTATGGTGCGTTGGCTGCGTTTACTCACCCCGGTCACTTACTCATGTAAGCTCCCGGGGATGAGCAAACTTGCCGCCTTCCCTGAATTCAAAATCCAAAGGATTTACAATTAATTAGAGGAAGAACACATGACCATCCGCAATCACACTCTCGGTTTCCCTCGCGTTGGCCTGCGTCGCGAGCTGAAAAAAGCGCAAGAAAGCTACTGGGCGGGAAACGCCACCCGTGAAGAGCTGCTGGCGGTGGGACGCGAGCTGCGCGCCCGTCACTGGGATCAGCAAAAACAGGCGGGCATTGACCTGCTGCCGGTGGGCGATTTCGCCTGGTACGACCATGTTCTGACGACCAGCCTGCTGCTTGGCAACGTGCCGGCTCGTCATCAGAACAGCGATGGATCGGTAGATATCGATACCCTGTTCCGCATCGGCCGTGGCCGTGCGCCAACGGGTGAGCCAGCGGCAGCGGCGGAAATGACCAAGTGGTTTAACACCAACTATCACTATATGGTGCCGGAGTTCGTAAAAGGTCAGCAGTTCAAACTGACCTGGACGCAGCTTCTTGATGAAGTAGACGAAGCGCTGGCGTTGGGTCACCAGGTGAAGCCCGTATTGCTGGGGCCGGTAACCTACCTGTGGCTGGGTAAAGTGAAAGGGGAACAGTTCGATCGTCTGAGCCTGCTCAACGATATTCTGCCGGTCTACAAACAGGTCCTGATTGAGCTGGGCAAGCGCGGCATTCAGTGGGTGCAGATCGACGAACCTGCGCTGGTGCTGGAGCTGCCGCAGGCATGGCTCTCTGCCTTCAAACCGGCATATGACGCGCTTGCGGGGCAGGTGAAGCTTCTGCTGACCACCTATTTCGAAGGCGTGACGCCAAACCTGAAGACGATAACCGCGCTGCCGGTGCAGGGTCTGCACGTCGACCTCGTACACGGTAACGATGATGTGGCAGAGCTGCATAAACGGCTGCCAGCGGACTGGCTACTCTCTGCCGGCCTGGTGAACGGGCGTAACGTCTGGCGCGCCGATCTGACGGAGAAATATGCGCAGATTAAAGACATCGCAGACAAACGTGAACTGTGGGTCGCCTCTTCCTGCTCCCTGCTGCATAGCCCGATTGATCTCAGCGTAGAAACCCGTCTGGATGCGGAAGTGAAGAGCTGGTTCGCCTTTGCCCTGCAAAAGTGTGAGGAGCTGGCCCTGCTGCGTGACGCCCTGAACAGCGGTGACACGACGGCGATTAGCGAATGGAGCGCACCCATCCAGGCGCGCCGTCACTCGGCTCGTGTTCACAACCCGGCTGTGGAGAAACGTCTGGCGGCCATCACCGCCCAGGACAGCCAGCGTCAGAGCCCGTATGAGGTGCGTGCCGAAGCGCAGCGCGCGCGCTTCAACCTGCCTGCGTGGCCGACCACCACGATTGGTTCTTTCCCGCAGACCACCGAGATCCGCGGCCTGCGCCTGGACTTCAAAAAAGGCAACCTGGACGCGAATCACTACCGTACCGGTATCGCCGAACACATCAAACAGGCGATTGTGGAGCAGGAGCGCTTAGGTCTGGACGTGCTGGTGCACGGGGAGGCCGAGCGTAACGACATGGTGGAATACTTCGGTGAGCATCTGGACGGTTTCGTGTTCACCCAGAATGGCTGGGTGCAGAGCTACGGCTCCCGTTGCGTGAAGCCGCCGGTGGTCATCGGTGATATCAGCCGCCCGGAACCCATCACCGTGGAGTGGGCGAAATACGCCCAGTCCCTGACCGACAAGCCCGTGAAAGGGATGTTGACCGGCCCGGTGACCATTCTTTGCTGGTCCTTCCCGCGTGAAGATGTGTCCCGTGAAACCATCGCGAAGCAAATCGCGCTGGCGTTGCGTGATGAAGTGGCGGATCTCGAAGCCGCAGGCATTGGCATCATCCAGATTGACGAACCGGCTCTGCGTGAAGGTCTGCCGCTGCGCCGCAGCGACTGGGAGGCCTACCTGAAGTGGGGCGTGGAGGCGTTTCGCATCAACGCTGCGGTGGCGAAGGACGACACCCAGATCCACACCCACATGTGTTACTGCGAATTTAACGACATCATGGATTCGATCGCCGCGCTGGACGCTGATGTGATCACCATTGAGACCTCGCGTTCAGATATGGAACTGCTGGAGTCGTTCGAAGAGTTCGACTACCCGAACGAAATCGGACCGGGCGTGTACGACATCCACTCCCCGAACGTGCCGAGCGTGGAGTGGATCGAAGCCCTGCTGAAGAAAGCCGCCCAGCGCATTCCGGCTGAGCGTCTGTGGGTGAACCCGGACTGCGGCCTGAAAACCCGCGGCTGGCCGGAAACCCGCGCGGCGCTGGCGAATATGGTGAAGGCTGCACAGAATTTGCGTCAGGCGTAGCCACGACGCGCGATGGCCGGGCGTCTGCCCGGCCTGCGCATACTTAGCTCAGGTCTGCGCCGTTGCTGGCAATCACTCTTTGGTACCACCAGAAGGAGTCTTTTTTCAGCCGTTTTAACGTGCCGTTGCCTTCATCGTCCTGATCGACATAGATAAAGCCATAGCGCTTCGACATCTGCGAGGTGCCCGCGCTAATAATGTCGATACACCCCCATGTGGTGAACCCCATTACCTCCACCCCTTCATTAATCGCCGCCAGCGTTTGTTCAAAGTGGGCGCGGAAATAGTCGATGCGATAGCTATCGTGGATCTTGCCGTTTTCGACCACATCCTTCGCGCCCAGACCGTTTTCAACGATAAACAGCGGTTTCCGGTAACGGTCATACAGCTCCAGCAACGAGATTTTCAGCCCAAGGGGATCAATCTGCCAGCCCCATTCCGACGCAGGCAGATAAGGGTTTTTCACGCCGAGCACGGTATTGCCGGGAATACGTTCGGCGTCCGGCTGTGTCGATTCGGTCATCGACATATAGTAACTAAAGGAGACGAAATCGACGGTATGCTCCTTTAAAATACGCCGATCGTCAGGGTGCATTTCAATATGGATATTTTGTCTTTCCAGATCGCGCAGGATCAGCGGCGGGTAGTCGCCAAATACCTGCACATCGGCATAAAAATAGTTCTCCAGGTTTTTCTTCAGCGTAGCTTCAACGTCTTCCGGGCGGCAACTGTGCGGATAGGTGGTCAGTTTTGTCAGCATGCAACCGACCTGGCTGCCGGGAATTTTGGCGTGGCAGTCGCGCGTCACCAGCGCTGAGGCGACAAACTGATGATGTAGTCCCTGATAAATATCCTGTTTTGCCTGACCCGGTGCGCTCTTCTCTTCGCGAATACCCGCCGTGGTAAACGGATGACGGTGAATACTGTCTATTTCGTTAAAGGTCAGCCAGTAACGCACCAGATCTTTATAGCGGTCAAAACAAACATTGCTGAAGCGGACAAAGGCATCCACCACGTTGCGATGTACCCAGCCGTTATATTTTTCGCTCAGCGCCAGCGGCATTTCATAGTGGGAGAGGGTGACCAGCGGCTCGATGTGATGACGACGCAGCTCGCGGAACATCTCTTCATAAAACTGCAGCCCGGCCTCGTTGGGCGCAGCGTCCTCTCCGGTCGGGAAAATGCGCGACCAGGCAATGGAGACGCGCAGCACCTTAAAACCCATCTCAGCAAACAGGGCGATGTCGTCTTTATAGTGGTGATAAAAATCGATGCCGCGGCGCTTCGGGTAGCGCGCGTCATGGTTGCCTTCAAACGCATCACGAATGTTCTCGTCCGTCAGGGCCATATGACCCCTGTAATCTTTTACGGACAGGTTGGGTTTCCAGGCGACGGCGTCTGCCACGGACGGCCCTTTGCCGTCCACGTTCCATGCCCCTTCAGCCTGGTTGGCGGCAATGGCGCCGCCCCAGAGAAAACCGCGTGGAAACGAGAGGGATTGCTCCATAACACGCACTCCTTATGCGTCATGACAATGGGAAAGGCTTACCCTTTTTTACCACCGTACTGACGGAACCATGTAAGCATCCGCTGCCATCCATCCTTAGCCGATTCCGCGTGATAGCTCGGGCGATAATCAGCGTTAAAGGCATGTCCGGCATCCGGATAGACCACAATTTCGGCCTTCGCATTGGCCGCACGGAGCGCATGGCGCATGGTCTCTACCGAATCAAGGGAGATACCGGTGTCCTGACCGCCATACAGCCCTAATACGGGGGCATTCAGCTCCGTGGCGATATCCACGGGATGTTTCGGTGAATTCAGCGTTTTTTCGCCCACCAGTTTGCCGTACCAGGCGACAGCAGCTTTCAGCTGCGGGTTATGCGCGGCATACAGCCAGCTGATGCGTCCGCCCCAGCAGAAACCGGTGACCAGCAGCCGGTGCGGATCGCCCCCGTTGCGCGCCGCCCAACTGGCAACGTGGTCGAGATCGGCCATGACCTGCGCGTCCGGGACTTTGCTCACCAGATTGCTGAGCAATGTGGGGATGTCGCTGTAGTCGTCGGGATCGCCCTGCCGGAAGTAGAGTTCAGGCGCAACGGCCAGGTAACCCTCCAGCGCCAGTCGGCGGCAGAGGTCGCGAATATGTTCGTGAACGCCGAAAATTTCCTGAACCACGATCACGATGGGCAACGGGCCATCTGCTGATTTTGGGCGTGCGTGGTAAGCAGGCATATTCTCTCCCTGCGAGGGAATAGAGGTCTCACCCGCCGTGATGGCCTCTTCAGACGTTGAGACGATGGTTGAGGCATGCGGGGCCGCAGCAGGTGCAAAACCGGTTTTTTCAGTCATGGCATTCTCCGTACCAATGAGTTAGCGCAAAGGTAAATATAGACACCAGGTTAACAACTCACAGTGCCTTAAACGGTCTATCTTTTGTGCAGCGCCCAACGATATAACTTGTTAATGTGATGTAAATCACTATTTTATGGAAATTAACTGCAATCATTTTCGGTCATGGTGAGTTGTGTCACGAAATTATGCGTATTGCTTCTGTAAAGTACCGTTTTACTTCTTCTGACTAACCGACCCACAGAGGAGTCACCTATGTCTAAGTCTGATGTTTTTCATCTCGGCCTCACCAAAAACGATTTACAAGGGGCTACGCTCGCGATCGTCCCGGGCGATCCTGAGCGTGTGGAAAAGATCGCCGCGCTGATGGATAAGCCGGTTAAGCTGGCAGCCCATCGTGAATTCACCACCTGGCGCGCAGAGCTGGATGGTAAAGCCGTGATCGTCTGTTCTACCGGTATCGGTGGCCCGTCTACTTCTATTGCCGTTGAAGAGCTGGCGCAGCTGGGCATTCGTACTTTCCTGCGTATCGGTACCACTGGCGCTATTCAGCCGCATATCAACGTCGGCGACGTGCTGGTCACGACCGCGTCCGTGCGCCTGGACGGCGCAAGTCTGCACTTTGCGCCAATGGAATTCCCGGCAGTGGCCGACTTCGAATGCACCACTGCGCTGGTTGAGGCCGCGAAATCTGTGGGCGCCACCACGCATGTGGGCGTAACCGCCTCTTCCGATACCTTCTACCCAGGCCAGGAGCGTTACGACACCTTCTCTGGCCGCGTGGTAAGCCGTTTCAAAGGCTCAATGGAAGAGTGGCAGTCCATGGGCGTGATGAACTACGAAATGGAATCCGCAACGCTGCTGACCATGTGCGCAAGCCAGGGTCTGCGTGCCGGTATGGTGGCGGGCGTTATCGTCAACCGTACCCAGCAGGAGATCCCGAACGCTGAAACCATGAAGCAGACCGAAAGCCATGCGGTGAAAATCGTGGTTGAAGCCGCGCGTCGCCTGATCTAATCCTCTCCCTTCGAAATCAAAGGCCGACACGTTCGGCCTTAATTTTTTTGCGTTGCGCCTCGCAGGAAAACCCTTTCAAACTGGACGTTTATACAGCACAATCTTATTTTGTGCGGGTAATACGTTGATGCAGGGGGCATTGTGGATATCTCAGTCCTGATTTATGCGGTGATTGCGCTGGCGGGCGTGGCGATAGGCTGGCTTATTTCCAGCTATCAACATTCGCAGCAGAAGGCCGATCAGCTGGCAGAGCGTGAAGAGATAGTCGCCGAATTAAGTGCGGCAAAGCAGCAGCTTGCGCTGAGTGACCACTGGCGAGAGGAGTGCGAGTTACTCAATAACGAGCTGCGCAACCTGCGTGATATCAACACCTCGCTGGAGGCCGATCTCCGCGAAGTGACCACCCGTCTGGAATCCACGCAACTGCATGCGGAAGACAAAATCCGCCAGATGCTCAACAGCGAGCAGCGCCTCAGCGAACAGTTTGAAAACCTCGCTAACCGTATTTTCGAGCACAGCAACCGCCGCGTTGATGAACAGAACCGCCAGAGCCTGAACAGCCTGCTGACGCCCCTGCGCGAACAGCTGGACGGTTTTCGCCGCCAGGTGCAGGACAGCTTTGGTCAGGAGGCCCGCGAGCGGCACACGCTGGCGCATGAGATCCGCAATCTTCAGCAGCTGAATGCGCAAATGGCGCAAGAGGCGGTCAACCTCACCCGTGCGCTTAAAGGGGATAACAAAACCCAGGGCAACTGGGGAGAAGTGGTGCTGACCCGCGTCCTGGAAGCCTCGGGCCTGCGGGAAGGGTATGAATACGAAACGCAGGTGAGTATCGAAAACGATGCCCGCTCGCGCATGCAGCCGGATGTCATCGTACGACTGCCGCAGGGTAAAGATGTGGTAATTGACGCCAAAATGACGCTGGTGGCGTATGAGCGTTACTTCAATGCGGAGGATGACTACACGCGCGAGTCTGCCCTGCAGGAGCACATTGCATCCGTGCGTAATCACATTCGCCTGCTAGGCAGAAAAGACTACCAGCAGCTGCCCGGCCTGCGCTCACTGGACTATGTCCTGATGTTTATCCCGGTAGAGCCCGCGTTTCTGCTGGCGCTCGACAGACAGCCGGAACTGATCACCGAAGCGCTCAAAAATAACATTATGCTGGTCAGCCCCACCACGCTGCTGGTGGCCTTACGCACCATTGCTAACCTGTGGCGGTATGAGCACCAGAGCCGCAATGCGCAGCAGATTGCCGATCGCGCCAGCAAGCTGTACGACAAAATGCGCCTCTTCGTGGACGATATGTCTTCGGTCGGGCAGAGCCTGGACCGCGCGCAGGATAACTACCGCCAGGCGATGAAAAAACTCGCCTCCGGGCGAGGTAATCTGCTGGCGCAGGCCGAAGCCTTCCGCGGCCTTGGGGTGGAGGTGAAACGCGAGATTAATCCGGAATTGGTTGAACAGGCTACCGCGCAGGACGAAGAGTTTCGCCTGCGCGAAGGGGCGGATGAACAAAAGACACGCAGTGAAGACAACGCGTTAGCAGCGACGCACTCACCCGACGCACAGCCAGCGCGTTTCTTTCGCGGTGGTTGAAACGTAGGGCAATCGCGCCCAATCTGTTACACTTCACGGACATTTTACTGATAAGCAGGCTCTGAGATGGTTGACGATTCACAAGACACAACGCACTTTGGCTTTCAGACTGTCGCCAAAGCGCAGAAAGCTGACATGGTGGCCCACGTATTTCATTCCGTGGCGGCGAAGTACGATGTGATGAATGACCTGATGTCGTTCGGCATTCATCGCTTGTGGAAGCGCTTCACCATTGACTGTAGCGGTGTGCGTCGTGGACAAACGGTGCTGGATCTCGCCGGCGGAACGGGCGATTTAACCGCGAAATTCTCCCGTCTGGTGGGCGAAACCGGGCGTGTTGTTCTGGCCGACATCAATGACTCCATGCTGAAAATGGGACGCGAGAAGCTGCGTAACATCGGCGTGGTGGGGAATGTGGAGTATGTGCAGGCGAACGCCGAAGCGCTGCCGTTCCCGGATAACACCTTTGACTGCATCACAATCTCCTTCGGTCTGCGTAACGTCACCGACAAAGAAAAAGCGCTGCGCTCCATGTACCGCGTGCTGAAGCCGGGTGGACGTCTGCTGGTGCTTGAGTTCTCCAAACCGGTTATCGAGCCCCTGAGCAAAGCTTACGACGCCTATTCCTTCCACGTTCTGCCGCGTATTGGTGAACTGGTCGCAAACGACGCCGAAAGCTACCGCTATCTGGCAGAATCCATTCGTATGCACCCGGATCAGGACACCTTAAAAGCCATGATGCAGGATGCTGCGTTTGAAAACGTTGAGTATTTCAACATGACGGCAGGTGTCGTCGCACTGCATCGCGGTTACAAGTTCTGAGTGGAGGTGTCCCGTGCCCTTTAAACCCTTAGTCACCGCAGGCATCGAGAACGTACTGAATGCCTTTCTCTATCGCGCGCCGGCGCTAAAAGCCGCACGCCAGCGGCTTAACGGGAAGGTATTACGCATTGTTTTAAAAGAGTTCTCGACGCCGCTTGTGCTGGTCTTTAGCGAACGCCAGCTTGACGTCCTGGGTGAGTGGGAAGGTGAAGCCGACTGTTCGGTCATCACGCACATGAGCGTGTTGCCTAAACTGCGCGACCGTCAGCAATTAACGGCGCTGATCCGCAGCGGTGAGCTGGAAGTGGAAGGCGACATTCAGGTTGTCCAGAGCTTCGTGGCGCTCACCGATCTGGCGGAGTTCGATCCGGCAGAGCTGCTCGCGCCATTTATTGGTGACATTGCTGCTGAAGGGATCGGTAAAGCCCTGCATGGCGGAACGGCCTTCCTGCGTAAAAGCCTGCAACGGCAGCAACGGTATGCGGCGGAAGTGCTGACGGAGGAGTGGCGAATGGCGCCCGGGCCACTGGAAGTGGCGTGGTTTGCGGAAGAGACCGCTGCTGTTGAACGTGCGGTTGACGCGTTAACCAAACGGCTGGAAAAACTGGAGGGCAAATGACGCCTGGTGAAATTCGGCGCCTCTACTTCATCATTCGCACCTTTTTGAGCTACGGGCTCGACGAGCTTATCCCCAAAATGCGCATTACGCTGCCGCTGCGTATCTGGCGGCGGATGCTGTTCTGGATGCCCAATCGCCATAAAGGTCAGCCGCTGGGTGAGCGTCTGCGTCTGGCGCTGCAGGAGCTCGGCCCGGTATGGATTAAATTCGGGCAGATGCTATCGACCCGCCGCGATCTCTTCCCGCCGCTCATTGCTGATGAACTCGCGCTGCTGCAGGATCGCGTTGCGCCATTTGACGGTGCGCGCGCGAAAAAGCAAATTGAAGAGGCGATGGGCAATATTCCTGTCGAGACCTGGTTTGACGATTTCGATATACATCCCCTGGCGTCAGCCTCTATCGCGCAGGTGCACACTGCACGTCTGAAAGAAAACGGCAAAGAAGTGGTGATTAAGGTGATTCGCCCGGACATCCTGCCGATCATCAAAGCAGACATGAAGCTGATTTACCGTCTGGCGCGCTGGGTACCGCGTTTGCTTCCGGACGGGCGTCGTCTGCGTCCGATGGAGGTGGTACGGGAGTATGAAAAAACCCTGATTGATGAGCTTAACCTGCTGCGCGAATCAGCAAACGCCATTCAGCTGCGCCGCAACTTTGAAAACAGCCCGATGCTCTATGTACCCGAAGTCTACTCTGACTACTGCAGCCAGAATATGATGGTGATGGAGCGAATCTACGGGATCCCCGTCTCGGATGTAGTGGCCCTGGAGAAACAGGGAACGAACATGAAGCTGCTGGCCGAGCGCGGTGTGCAGGTCTTCTTTACCCAGGTATTCCGCGACAGCTTTTTCCACGCAGACATGCACCCGGGCAATATCTTCGTCAGCTACGAGCATCCTGAAGATCCGCAGTACATCGGTATTGACTGCGGGATTGTAGGCTCGCTGAACAAAGAAGATAAACGCTATCTGGCTGAGAATTTTATTGCCTTCTTTAATCGCGATTACCGTAAAGTGGCCGAACTGCACGTTGATTCCGGATGGGTTCCGCCGGACACCAACGTCGAAGAGTTTGAGTTTGCTATCCGTACCGTCTGCGAACCGATTTTTGAAAAACCGCTGGCGGAAATCTCTTTCGGCCACGTGCTGCTGAACCTGTTTAACACCGCTCGTCGCTTCAACATGGAAGTGCAGCCACAGCTTGTTTTACTTCAGAAAACATTACTTTACGTTGAAGGTGTAGGTCGACAGCTCTATCCTCAGTTAGACTTGTGGAAGACGGCGAAACCGTTCCTTGAATCCTGGATTAAAGATCAGGTCGGCATTCCGGCTCTGGTGCGGGCATTCAAAGAGAAAGCACCGTTCTGGGTTGAGAAGATGCCGGAGCTTCCTGAACTGGTCTATGACAGTTTGCGTCAGAGCAAGAACCTTCAGCTCAGCATGGATAAAATCGCCCACGAGCTTCAGTCAAACCGGGTTCGTCAGGGTCAGTCTCGCTATCTGTTTGGCATTGGCGCAACCCTGCTGTTAAGCGGTACGTTGCTGTTAATCAACCGTCCGGACTGGCAGATGATGCCCGCCTGGCTGATGGCCGCCGGGATCGTGGTCTGGTTCGTTGGCTGGAGAAAGACGCGCTGAGCAGGCGTCGCTATCACCAGGCCGCATACGTATAATGCGGTCTGACTCCTTAATCATCTATCACTGAGGAATATGTATGGGTGGTATCAGTATCTGGCAATTGTTGATCATTGCCGTCATCGTCGTGCTGCTGTTTGGCACCAAAAAGCTCGGTTCCATTGGGTCCGATCTGGGCGCGTCTATCAAAGGCTTCAAAAAAGCGATGAGCGATGATGAGAACAAGCAGGATAAATCCAGCCAGGACGCTGATTTTACTGCTAAGTCCATCTCCGACAAGCAGGATGATGCGAAAAAGGAAGACGCTAAACGCCACGATAAAGAGCAGGTGTAAGTCGTGTTCGACATTGGTTTTGGTGAGCTGCTGCTGGTCTTCGTGATTGGCCTGATTGTGTTGGGTCCACAGCGTTTACCCGTTGCAGTGAAAACGGTTGCGGGGTGGGTGCGTGCGCTTCGTTCGCTGGCGTCCACCGTACAGAACGAGCTGGCGCAGGAACTTAAGCTGCAGGAATTCCAGGAAAGCCTGAAAAAGGTCGAGAAGGCGAGCATGGATAACCTGACGCCGGAACTGAAAGCCTCAATGGATGAACTGCGCGAAGCGGCAGAGTCCATGAAGCGCTCGTACAGCGTCAACGACCCTGAAAAAGCGAGCGATGAAGCCAACACCATTCATAACCCGGTGGTGAAGGGCAGCGAGGCGCAGCGTGAGGGCGTCACGCCAGCCAGCGCTGAGCATCAGGTTGACGCCCCAGAACAGACGCCGCAGGAAGCCGTAGTGAAAAAACAGGCGCAATCAGTAGAGCCCGCGGTTAAAGCGGCTGAAGCGAAGCCCGTCGCACCTGTTTCCGAATCATCCCCCTCGTCGAGTGATAAAGCGTAAACATGGCAGTAGATGATACTCAACCGCTCATTACGCACCTCATTGAGCTGCGTAAGCGCCTGTTAAACTGCATTATTGCGGTTTTCGTGATTTTTTTATGCCTGGTCTATTTCGCCAATGATATTTACCAGGTTGTCTCTGCACCGTTGATCAAGCAGATGCCGCTGGGCGCAACGATGATTGCGACGGACGTGGCTTCTCCGTTCTTTACCCCCATCAAGCTCACCTTCTGGGTATCGTTGATCGCCTCTGCGCCAGTCATTCTGTATCAGGTCTGGGCGTTTGTGGCGCCAGCCTTGTATAAGCATGAACGCAAGCTGGTGATCCCGCTGCTGATCTCCAGTTCTCTGCTGTTCTATATCGGCATGGCGTTTGCCTATTTCGTCGTCTTCCCGCTGGCTTTCGGGTTCCTGACGCACACCGCGCCGGAAGGGGTTCAGGTGTCGACGGATATCGCCAGCTACCTCAGCTTTGTGATGGCGCTGTTTATGGCGTTTGGCGTGGCCTTCGAAGTACCGGTGGCCATTGTGCTGCTCTGCTGGGTAGGGGTCACGACGCCGGATGACCTGCGTAAGAAGCGTCCCTATATCCTGGTCGGCGCATTCGTGGTTGGCATGCTGCTGACTCCGCCGGATGTTTTCTCCCAGACCCTGCTGGCCATACCGATGTACTGTCTGTTTGAGGTCGGCGTCTTCTTCTCGCGTTTCTATGTGGGGAAAGGTCGTCGCGCGGATGACGAAGACGATACGTCGGACAAGACCACTGAAGAGTAAAACCAGCCGCCCGTCAGGGCGGTTGTTACATGGGGATTTGCATGTTTGATATCGGATTTAACCTGACCAGTTCGCAGTTTGCGAAAGATCGTGATGAGGTGGTTGCGCGCGCGTTTGCCGCCGGGGTGAACGGATTGCTGCTGACGGGCACCAACCTGCATGAAAGCGAGCAGGCGCAGCAGTTGGCGCAACGCTACGGGCGCTGCTGGTCTACCGCCGGCGTGCATCCTCACGACAGTAGCCAGTGGACGCCGCAGAGCGCTGAAATCATTCACCGGCTGGCGAAAACGCCTGAGGTGGTGGCCATTGGAGAATGCGGACTCGATTTCAACCGTAACTTTTCCACTCCAGCCGAACAGGAAAAAGCCTTTACCGCCCAGCTTGCGCTGGCGGCCGAGCTTGAAATGCCGGTGTTTATGCACTGTCGCGACGCGCATGAGCGTTTCCTCGCTCTGCTGGATCCGTGGCTGGATAAACTGCCTGGCGCGGTGCTGCACTGTTTTACCGGTTCACGCCAGGAGGCGCTTGAGTGTCTGGATCGCGGGCTTTATCTGGGCATTACCGGCTGGGTTTGCGATGAACGTCGCGGGCTGGCGCTTCGCGAGCTGTTACCGGCGATCCCGGTCGACCGGCTGCTTCTGGAAACCGATGCACCTTATTTGCTCCCGCGCGATATGCAACCCAAACCGGCTTCGCGGCGAAATGAGCCCGCTTACCTGGGACACCTTGTTGAGCGTGTAGCGACGTGGCGCGGAGAGGAGCCGGCCGAACTTTCCGCGCAAACGGATGACAACGTGCGTACGCTGTTCGGGATACGTTTTTAAACTTTGCGGAAATCGGTGTTTTTCACGCTCTGCAGCACCTGCTTGTTCAGCAGATTGAGCAACAGCATGGAGCGTGCTTCGCCGTCCGGCTCGGCAAAAATTGCCTGCAGGCCTTCAAAAGCCCCTTCCGTAATAACGACGCTGTCTCCCGCGTACGGAGTTTCCGGGTCGGTGATGCCTTCAGGTTGTTGATAAACCGAAAGCTGGTGAATGACCGTCGACGGAACCGTTGCCGGGTGAGCGCCAAAACGAACGAAGTGGCTGACGCCACGCGTGGCGCTGATGGTGGTGGTGTGGATCACCTCCGGGTCGAACTCAACGAACAGATAGTTCGGGAACAGAGGTTCACTGACGGTTGTGCGCTTCCCGCGCTGCATTTTTTCAAGCGTGATCACGGGCGTCAGGCAATTTACAGACTGACGTTCAAGATGTTCCTGCGCGCGCTGAAGTTGCCCGCGTTTGCAATACAGTAAATACCAGGCCTGCATAATCACTCTTTCCCTTAGTTCGGGGCGCAAGCATATCAAAACCCTGGCGGGATCGCTAAGCTGATTATAATGGGGGAAATGGGAACAGAACGCATAAGTTCACGCTTGTTTAACAAAATTACAGCATCACGCAGGCTAACGCCGTATAATGAAGCGCTTACAGAGAGGCCATGATTAACTGCATGAAATACCACGATCTCCGCGACTTCCTGACGCTGCTGGAAAAGCAGGGTGAACTCAAACGCATTACACTTCCTGTTGATCCATATCTGGAGATGACAGAAATTGCTGACCGCACCCTGCGTGCCGGTGGCCCTGCATTACTGTTTGAAAATCCGAAGGGTTACTCAATGCCGGTGCTGTGCAACCTGTTTGGTACGCCACGTCGTGTCGCACTGGGGATGGGGCAGGAGGACGTCACGGCACTGCGTGAAGTGGGTAAGCTGCTGGCGTTTCTGAAAGAGCCTGAGCCACCAAAAGGTTTCCGCGACCTGTTCGACAAACTGCCGCAGTTTAAGCAGGTGCTGAACATGCCCACCAAACGCCTTCGCGGCGCGCCATGCCAGCAGAAAGTGCTGGAAGGTGATGCAGTTGATTTGACCAAAATCCCGATCATGCAGTGCTGGCCTGAAGATGCTGCGCCTCTCATCACCTGGGGGCTGACCGTCACGCGTGGGCCGCATAAAGAGCGGCAAAATCTGGGTATTTACCGCCAGCAGTTGATTGGCAAGAATAAGCTCATCATGCGCTGGCTGTCGCATCGCGGCGGCGCGCTGGATTTCCAGGAGTGGTGTGCTGCGCACCCGGGTGAACGTTTCCCGGTGTCTGTTGCGCTCGGCGCTGACCCGGCCACCATTCTGGGCGCGGTAACGCCGGTGCCGGATACGCTGTCAGAATATGCCTTCGCAGGCCTGCTGCGCGGGACCAAAACCGAAGTCGTGAAGTGTATTTCTAACGATCTTGAAGTCCCGGCCAGTGCGGAAATTGTGCTGGAAGGTTACATTGAGCAGGGTGAACTGGCACCGGAAGGTCCTTACGGCGACCACACTGGCTATTACAACGAAGTGGATAATTTCCCGGTGTTTACCGTGACGCACATAACCCAGCGTGAAGATGCGATTTACCACTCCACGTATACCGGACGTCCACCGGATGAACCTGCAGTGCTGGGCGTGGCGCTGAATGAAGTGTTTGTGCCGATCCTGCAAAAGCAGTTCCCGGAAATTGTTGATTTCTATCTGCCGCCTGAAGGATGCTCGTATCGCCTGGCAGTGGTCACGATGAAGAAGCAGTATCCGGGCCACGCTAAACGCGTGATGATGGGCGTATGGTCTTTCCTGCGCCAGTTTATGTATACCAAATTTGTTATTGTCTGCGATGATGACGTTAACGCCCGCGACTGGAATGACGTAATCTGGGCTATTACCACGCGAATGGACCCGGCGCGCGATACGGTGTTAGTCGAAAACACGCCGATAGATTACCTGGATTTTGCCTCGCCGGTTTCCGGCCTTGGCTCAAAAATGGGACTGGATGCCACAAATAAATGGCCTGGCGAAACCGACCGTGAATGGGGTCGCCCGATCAAAAAAGATCCTGCTGTGACCGCGCGAATTGACGCGATCTGGGACCAACTGGCCATAATGAATAACGGTAAACCCTGAGCTGACCGTTAAGCCCTTTAGACTTCCCGACAGAGAGAGCGAATGACAACCTTAAGCTGTAAAGTGACCTCGGTAGATGCCATCACCGACACCGTATATCGCGTCCGTTTAGTGCCAGAAGCGCCATTCTCTTTCCGCGCGGGTCAGTACCTGATGGTCGTGATGGATGAACGTGATAAGCGTCCTTTCTCTATGGCCTCAACGCCAGCGGAGCAGGAATTTATTGAGCTTCATATCGGTGCGTCAGAGCTTAACCTGTATGCGATGGCCGTCATGGACCGCATTCTTAAAGAGCGTGAGATCGTGGTGGACATTCCACACGGTGACGCGTGGCTGCGTGATGACGAAGACCGTCCGCTGATCCTGATCGCCGGGGGGACAGGCTTCTCCTACGTACGTTCTATTCTGCTGACTGCCCTCGCGCGTAACCCGGACCGTGATATCACCATCTACTGGGGTGGCCGTGAAGAGAAACATCTCTACGACCTGTCTGAACTGGAAGCGCTGAGCGTCACCCATCCTAACCTGCGTGTTGAGCCGGTGGTTGAACAGCCGGAAGAGGGCTGGCGTGGGCGTAGCGGTACAGTGCTGACGGCAGTACTGCAGGATCATGGCACGCTGGCAGGACACGATATCTACATCGCTGGCCGTTTTGAGATGGCGAAAATTGCCCGCGATCTGTTCTGTAATGAACGTGACGCGCGTGAAGACCGCCTGTTTGGCGATGCGTTTGCGTTTATCTAAATAAAAAACCCGCCCCTGACAGGCGGGAAGAACGGCAACTAAACTGTCTCTCTTCGCCAGTGACGCCACTGGCGGCGAGGTACCTCTCGTAGGCCGGGAAAGCACAGCGCCTCCCGGCAACAGCCCGATGGTGCGATGCTTATCGGGCCTACGTTAAAGCCTTACACTCTCTCAAACACCGTCGCGATACCCTGACCCAAACCAATACACATCGTTGCCAGACCAAACTGGGCATCTTTGCGTTCCATCAGGTTGATAAGCGTGGTGCTGATGCGCGCCCCGGAGCAGCCCAGCGGGTGACCGAGGGCGATCGCGCCGCCGTTGAGGTTGATCTTCTCGTCTATCTGCTCCATCAGCCCCAGATCTTTAATGCACGGCAGGATCTGCGCGGCGAAGGCTTCATTCATCTCAAACAGGTCGATATCGCTGGTGGTTAATCCTGCTTTTTTCAGCGCCAGCTTCGAGGCCGGAACCGGACCGTAACCCATGATCGAAGGATCGCAGCCCACGACTGCCATCGAGCGCACGCGGGCGCGAGGCGTTAGCCCCAGTTCGCGGGCGCGGCTTTCGCTCATCACCAGCATCGCGGCCGCGCCGTCGGACAGCGCCGACGAGGTACCGGCTGTTACCGTACCGGTGACCGGATCAAACGCCGGGCGCAGCGTGGAAAGGGCTTCCACGGTGGTTTCCGGGCGGATCACCTCGTCGTAGCTGAACTGCTTCAGAACGCCGTCAGCATCGTGGCCGCCGGTTGGGATGATCTCATTTTTGAATGCGCCGGACTGCGTTGCGGCCCATGCGCGAGCGTGAGAGCGCGCGGCAAAGGTATCCTGCATTTCACGGCTGATGCCGTGCAGGCGGGAGAGCATCTCAGCGGTGAGGCCCATCATCCCCGCGGCTTTCGCCACGTTACGGCTCATGCCCGGGTGGAAATCGACCCCGTGGCTCATCGGTACGTGACCCATATGTTCCACGCCGCCGACCAGGCAGGCCTGGGCATCGCCGGTCATGATCATACGTGCCGCATCGTGCAGCGCCTGCATGGACGAACCACACAGACGGTTAACGGTGACGGCCGGAACGGAATGTGGGATCTCCGCCAGCAGGGAGGCATTACGGGCGATGTTGAAGCCCTGCTCCAGGGTCTGCTGCACGCAGCCCCAGTAGATATCGTCGAGTGCAGCCGGATCCAGCGCCGGGTTACGCGCCAGCAGGCTACGCATCAGGTGCGCGGAGAGGTCTTCCGCACGCACGTTGCGGAATGCGCCGCCTTTTGAACGGCCCATCGGGGTGCGAATCGCATCAACAATGACAACCTTTTCCATTGTGACTCCTTAAGCCGTTTTCAGCTCGCCAACCGGACGGGCTGGCTCAACTGCTGGATAGTAGGGTTCGTTATGGCGCGCTTTGTTGCGCAGCCCTTCCGGCACCTCATACAACGGGCCGAGGTGCTGATACTGCTGGGCCATATCGAGATAGCGGGCGCTGCCGAGCGTGTCCAGCCAGCGGAACGCGCCACCGTGGAACGGCGGGAAGCCCAGGCCGTATACCAGCGCCATATCGGCTTCTGCCGGGCTGGCGATGATGCCTTCTTCGAGGCAACGCACCACTTCGTTGATCATCGGAATCATCATCCGGGCGATGATCTCATCGTCGGTGAAGTCGCGTTTCGGCTGACTGACATCGGCCAGCAGGCTATCCACCGCCGCGTCTTCTTCTTTCTTCGGTTTGCCTTTGCTGTCTTCTTTATAGCGCCAGAAGCCCAGGCCGTTTTTCTGACCAAAGCGGTTGGCGTCGAACAGGGCGTCAATGGCGTCGCGATAATCTTTCTGCATGCGCTGCGGGAAGCCCGCCGCCATGACTGCCTGAGCGTGATGTGCCGTATCAATGCCGACCACATCCAGCAGATACGCAGGGCCCATCGGCCAGCCGAACTGTTTTTCCATCACTTTGTCGATTTTGCGGAAATCCGCGCCGTCGCGCAGCAGCTGGCTGAAACCGGCGAAGTAAGGGAACAGGACGCGGTTGACGAAGAAGCCCGGGCAGTCGTTAACAACGATCGGCGTTTTACCCATCTTGCTTGCCCACGCCACCACTTTGGCAATGGTGTCGTCAGAGGTTTTTTCCCCGCGGATCACCTCGACCAGCGGCATACGGTGTACCGGGTTGAAGAAGTGCATCCCGCAGAAGTTCTCCGGACGCTTCAGCACGCTCGCCAGCTCGCTAATCGGGATCGTTGAGGTGTTAGACGCCAGGACGGTATCCGGGCGAACCTTCTCTTCCGTTTCCGCCAGTACCGCTTTTTTCACTTTCGGGTTTTCTACGACCGCCTCAACAACTACGTCCACGCGGTCGAAACCGGTGTATTCCAGCGTTGGCTGGATAGTCGAGATCACACCGGAGAGCTTAAGTCCGTCAATTTTGCCGCGTTCCAGCTGTTTATTCAGCAGCTTGGCCGCTTCGGTCATCCCCAGCGTCAGGGATTTCTCACTGATGTCCTTCATCACCACCGGCACGCCTTTCCAGGCAGACTGGTAAGCGATACCGCCACCCATAATGCCAGCGCCGAGTACAGCCGCATGTTTTGGCGTCTCAACGTTTTTGGTCAGCTGTTTAGCTTTACCCTTCACGAACTGATCGTTGAGGAAGATGCCAACCAGCGCGCGGGCTTCGTTGGTATGTGCCAGCGGGACAAAGCTCTGGTTTTCCAGTTTCAGGGCTTCATCGCGGCCAAAGCGGGCGGCGGCTTCAATGGTCTTCACCGCCGTGATCGGTGCCGGATAGTGTTTACCCGCCGTCTGCATCACCATGCCTTTGGCGATGGTGAAGCTCATCGTGGCTTCAATCTTGCTGAGTTTTAACGGCTCCAGCTTCGGCTGGCGTTTGGCTTTCCAGTCGAGATCGCCGTTAATCGCCTGACGCAGAATGGTGAGGGAGCCTTCAATCAGTTTTTCTGGCTTCACGACACCGTCGACCAGGCCGATTTTCTGCGCCTGTTCTGCACCGACATCTTTACCTGCGGCAATGATCTCAAGCGCGCTGTCGGCACCCAGCATGCGCGGCATGCGTACGGAGCCGCCAAAGCCCGGCATGATACCCAGCTTTGTTTCCGGAAGGCCAATGCGCAGGTCCGGTGTAGCCAGACGGTAATCAGTCGCTAACACGCATTCACAGCCACCGCCCAGCGCGTAGCCGTTGACGGCGGAGATCGTCGGAACAGGCAGATCTTCCAGACGATTAAAGACGCTATTGGCAAAATGCAGCCACTGGCTCAGCTGCTCTTCAGGCACCAGGAAGAGCGAGAGGAATTCGGTGATATCGGCGCCGACAATAAAGGCCGCTTTGTTCGAGCGCAGCAGCAGCCCTTTTAATTCAGATTGTTTTTCAAGAACATCCAGCGCCTGGCCAAGACTGGCCACCGTCGCGGTATCAAGCTTATTTACTGAGCCGGGGGCATCGAACACCAGTTCGGCAATGCCATCTTCCAGCCAGTTGAGGTACAGGGTGTCGCCTTTGTAGAGCATGTCAGTCTCCTGAATCCAGCAAGTGGATCTGGTCATACCAGATGAGTCGGAGTGTGGGATTTATGTTAATAAAATGCAAATTACTCATTAAGAAATTGCTGCATTGATCACGGTCGGCGGAAATCACGCAGCCGGAGAGAGGTGTGCTAAGATGCGATGACTTGAGGTCAAAAAAACGAAAGGAAGAATGATGGACTCACTGGCTTCGCTTTATAAAAATCATATCGTTACCCTACAGGAACGTACCCGCGATGTACTGGCCCGCTTTAAGCTGGATGCGCTGTTGATCCACTCCGGCGAGCTGATGAATACCTTTCTCGACGATCACGCTTACCCATTTAAGGTGAACCCACAGTTTAAAGCCTGGGTGCCGGTGACTCAGGTTCCAAATTGCTGGCTGCTGGTGGATGGCGTGAACAAGCCGAAACTGTGGTTCTACCTGCCGGTCGATTACTGGCACAATGTGGAACCGCTGCCGACCAGCTTCTGGACAGAAGAAGTGGAGGTCATCGCCTTACCAAAAGCCGACGGTATTGGCAGCCAGCTGCCTGCCGCGCGCGGCAATATCGCCTATATTGGTCCGGTACCGGAACGTGCGCTGGGCCTGGACATTCCGGCCGACAAGCTCAACCCGAAAGGGGTGCTGGATTACCTGCACTATTACCGCTCGTATAAAACCGACTACGAACTTTACTGTATGCGTGAAGCGCAAAAAACGGCGGTGAATGGCCACCGTGCGGCGCACGAAGCGTTCCAGTCGGGCATGAGCGAGTTCGATATCAACCAGGCCTATCTGACCGCGACAGGCCACCGTGATACCGATGTGCCGTACAGCAATATCGTCGCGCTCAACGAGCATGCTTCTGTGCTTCACTACACCAAACTGGATCATCAGGTTCCATCGGAAATACGCAGCTTCCTGCTTGATGCGGGTGCCGAGTACAACGGTTATGCGGCGGACCTGACCCGAACCTGGGCGGCCAACGCGGACACCGATTTCGCACAGCTGATTAAAGACGTGAACGATGAACAGCTGGCGCTTATTAGCACCATGAAGGCGGGAACCCGCTATGTGGATTACCACATCCAGTTCCATCAGCGCATTGCGAAACTGCTGCGTAAGCATCAGATTGTGAAAGACATGAGTGAAGAGGCGATGGTTGAGAACGATCTGACCGGGCCATTCATGCCGCACGGCATTGGTCACCCGCTGGGTCTGCAGGTTCACGACGTTGCCGGCTTCATGCAGGACGATACCGGTACGCACCTGGCGGCACCGTCTAAATACCCTTACCTGCGCTGTACCCGCATTCTTGAGCCGCGTATGGTGTTGACCATCGAGCCGGGGATCTACTTTATCGAATCCCTGCTGGCACCGTGGCGTGAAGGTCAGTTCAGCAAACACTTCAACTGGGAAAAAATTGACGCGCTGAAGCCGTTTGGTGGTATTCGCATCGAAGATAACGTTGTGGTTCACGAAAATGGTATCGAGAACATGACGCGAGACCTGAAGCTGGCCTGATGGAAAGCTGGCTGATACCGGCTGAACCGGTCACCTTTGTTGAGGAAATCAAGAAAAGCCGCTTTATTACGCTGCTGGCGCATACTGACGGCGTGGACGCGGCAAAAGCGTTTGTCGAGTCCGTCCGGGCTGCACATCCTGACGCGCGTCACCACTGCGTGGCGTGGGTGGCGGGGGCGCCGGACGATTCACAGCAGCTGGGGTTTTCCGACGACGGTGAACCGGCGGGCACGGCCGGTAAACCCATGCTCTCGCAGCTGATGGGCAGCGGCGTGGGTGAAATTACCGCCGTGGTGGTGCGCTATTACGGCGGCATTTTGTTAGGTACCGGTGGGCTGGTTAAAGCCTATGGCGGGGGCGTGCAGCAGGCGCTTAATATGCTGGTCACTACCCGCAAAACGCCGCTCACCGAATATACTTTGTTATGCGATTACGCCCAGCTCTCGGGTATTGAAGCGCTGCTGAAGCAGTTCAATGGTGTCATCGCACACAGTGAATATCAGGCAATGGTGCAATTACGCGTGGCGCTTCCTCAGGCGGAACTGGCTGCTTTTTCAGCAAAACTGGCTGATTTTAGTCGTGGTTCGTTGCAATTGCTGCCGATTGAAGAATAATCCCCACCTCACTTTTGAATACCAAAGGAAGCGGCAGAGATGCATTTTCGTGCCATAACCCGAATCGTTGGACTGCTGGTCATACTCTTTTCCGGGACGATGATCCTCCCAGGACTGGTGGCGCTTATCTACCGGGACGGCGCAGGGCGGGCGTTTACTCAGACTTTCTTTGTCGCGCTGGCGATTGGCTCGCTGCTGTGGTGGCCAAACCGTCGTCAGAAAGGTGAGCTGAAATCTCGCGAAGGATTTCTGATTGTGGTTCTGTTCTGGACGGTGCTGGGAAGCGTCGGTTCGCTCCCCTTTATCTTCTCAGAACAGCCTAACCTGAGCATCACGGATGCCTTTTTTGAATCCTTCTCCGGCTTAACGACAACCGGGGCGACGACGCTGGTGGGGCTGGATTCACTCCCGCACGCTATTCTCTTTTATCGCCAGATGCTGCAGTGGTTCGGGGGGATGGGGATCATTGTCCTGGCCGTCGCCATTCTGCCTATTCTGGGCGTCGGTGGGATGCAGCTCTATCGCGCCGAAATGCCCGGGCCGCTGAAAGACAACAAAATGCGGCCTCGTATTGCCGAGACGGCGAAAACCTTGTGGTTGATTTATGTTCTGCTGACGGTCGCCTGTGCGCTGGCGCTATGGTTTGCCGGGATGCCGGCTTTCGATGCTATCGGACACAGTTTTGCGACGATTGCCATCGGCGGGTTCTCCACCCACGATGCCAGTGTGGGCTACTTCGACAGCCCAACGATCAATACTATTATTGCGATTTTCCTCCTGATCTCCGGTTGTAACTATGGCCTGCACTTCTCTTTACTGAGCGGGCGCAGCCTGAAGGTGTACTGGCGCGATCCTGAGTTCCGCATGTTTATTGGGGTACAGCTTACGCTGGTCATCATCTGTACCCTGGTGCTCTGGTTCCATGATGTCTATAACTCGGCATTGACGACCCTGAATCAGGCGTTCTTCCAGGTGGTATCAATGGCGACAACCGCCGGGTTTACCACGGATAGCATTGCACGCTGGCCGCTGTTCCTGCCGGTGCTTCTGCTATGTTCCGCCTTTATCGGCGGCTGTGCGGGGTCGACGGGCGGTGGCCTGAAGGTGATTCGTATTCTGCTGTTGTTCAAGCAGGGCAACCGTGAGCTGAAACGTCTGGTCCACCCGAACGCGGTCTATAGCATCAAACTGGGGAACCGCGCGTTGCCGGAACGTATCCTCGAAGCGGTGTGGGGGTTCTTCTCAGCCTATGCGCTGGTCTTTATCGTCAGTATGCTGGCGATAATCGCGACGGGAGTGGATGATTTCTCCGCCTTTGCGTCCGTCGTCGCAACATTGAATAACCTGGGGCCGGGACTTGGGGTGGTGGCAGATAACTTTGCCAGCATGAACCCGGTCGCGAAATGGATCCTCATCGCCAATATGCTGTTTGGTCGTCTTGAGGTCTTTACGCTGCTGGTGCTGTTCACCCCTACCTTCTGGCGCGAGTAAGGAGCCGTTGATGAAAACACTGATTCTTTTCTCTACGCGAGACGGGCAAACGCGTGAGATTGCCGCGTATCTGGCGTCGGAATTAAAAGAGCTGGGTATATACTCGGATGTGGTGAACCTGAACCGTGCGGAGCAGATTGCCTGGCAGGATTACGACCGCGTGGTGATTGGCGCGTCAATTCGTTACGGGCATTTCCATCCGGCGCTGGATCGCTTTGTGAAAAAGCATATGGCGGTGCTCAATAAATTGCCCGGTGCGTTTTACTCGGTCAATCTGGTCGCGCGTAAAGCGGAAAAGCGTACGCCGCAGACCAACAGCTACACGCGCAAGTTTTTACTCAACTCGCCGTGGCAGCCAGACCTGTGCGCCGTTTTTGCCGGCGCGCTGCGCTACCCTCGCTACCGCTGGTATGACCGCTTTATGATCCGCCTGATCATGAAAATGACAGGGGGCGAAACGGATACACGTAAAGAAGTGGTTTATACCGACTGGTCGCAGGTGGCCAGTTTTGCACGGGAAATCGCGCATTTAACGGACAATTCGCGACTTAAATAAGCGTTAAGTTTGAAAAGTGAGCGAACGAAAAGTTTTTTGTATTTTGTGCTTGTCACATCGGAATAACTCCCTATAATGCGCCTCCACTGACACGGAACAACGGCACATACGCCGCCGGGTCAGCAGAGAAAAGCGAAAATAATCACTTGACTCTGAAGCGGGA
>ERZ1034882.31-NODE-31-length-79731-cov-47.652053_pt1 | contig 79731 bp, 111 predicted proteins | sample MGYA00520606_ERZ1034882 | MGnify/ENA primary metagenome ERZ1034882 (study PRJEB33766, sample SAMN09781726) | gut metagenome | biome: gut microbiome | host: Homo sapiens | place: Madagascar | study: EMG produced TPA metagenomics assembly of the PRJNA485056 data set...
TACCAGCGCCAACACGAAACCTTCAGTCGGCGTTGCAAAGGCGAGTATAGCAGAGAATATTGTCACCGCTATCTGCCGGATTTGGGAAGAATCTAACAAACCTATCATAATCGTTATCCTGAATAATTTGTAATAAAAAATATAAGTTTCGGTCTTTTCTGCAAATATAGCAATAAAATCCCGAAACTCAATCAGATAACGATCAAAAAGTCAAACTTTTAGGTCATAAAATGGTAATTCTCCGTTAGCGAGAAACGAAATACACTCATCGAAGATTTTTCTCTCGTAGTCCATAGTGCCTATTTTAGGGAACCACTTCCTTATCTTTTCGTCATTTCTGTTAACCATCTCTCCCCATAGCACACACCAGTCCGCGATATTGATTTTGTCGTTCTTGACCTCATGCCAATAGTCCTTGGCAACGTCTTTGGTGTGAAGCTGACCAATGAGACACAGGTGCATATCGGCCATTTCTTCGTCATAGTTACAACCAGACACCTCTCCTTGTATCTGCTTCATCATTTCAAGCATGGCGCTGTTATTCATACCTATCTCGCAACTCTCTATCATGATTTGCAAGCAAGCCTTCAACTCTTGCATGTCTTCGCACGACATGACATTCTCAAAAACCTTTTTCATTATCTGTTTTTTTAAATGTTTATTTCATGAAATACTCTCTGATGTCATATACGCCGTCCTTGTCTTTTAGCAAGTCGACAGCAAGGCTATATGCGTACACCAAAAGATGATCATCATCAATGTCGCTCAAACTGTCCTTGCCGAGAATCTTTGCTACGGTTTCTCCATGATCGCTCACCACTTGATTCATAGCCACGTACAAGGCATAGTCGTTATAGCAAGGGCTGTCTTCTGTGTGTAGATTGTGCTTTTTCATTTCGCCGGACCACACTTGCATGTCCCAAGTAGCCTTTGGATCCATTTTCTGAATGATGGACAAAGCTTCCTTTTTCGTAAGGTAGTTCTTCCACTTGATGGCACATAGTTTCTCGATATACTCTTGTGCCAGTTCGGGATGCCTGTCTGCCATATCCTTCATCATGCAGCGCATGGTATCACCAAACACGCGCATATACTTCACGTTTGCCGACGTAGCCATTATTCCATATAGCTCATCAAAGTTTTTCATCAATTCTTCCATATCCGTATTATTCAGTTAATAAATTTTTTAATTCAGCAAAATCGCTCTCTCCAAAACTAATACTCTTCTTGCTCCCGAAAAGAAGTGTCGTGAAGATATTGTCGGGTAGGTCGATATACAGAGTTCCGCCATCAATCCTACCGCTTATGAATCCAATCTCAAAGCTATAGTTGTCAATGGTTTTTAGCATCTGCATGGCATCGTCAAAGATGGTATCTACATTAATATCACCATTCTCGTCACCGATAAACAATGCTGCATTATCAATAGTTTTACCTAACTTCTCCTTGTTGATGGATATGATATTGTGCGCCGCACGTTTCATGTAGACGGAAGGAATTGCCAACATTGGGTTTCCTTTTATCATATCGTCAATTCTTGCGTCTGCCCACAGGTCTACCGATGTAAGCAGCTTCTCTTTAAGTTCCGTTATGTTCATTTCTTAACTCCTCCTTTCTTTGTTTTGTTGTACCATACGAGGTATTCTTGCCAAGTCTTATCACTATGGTTAGTCATATAATCGTTGAGCATGGCAGATTTCTGCTCCTCTGCCTGCGCTACTTCTTTTCTCAATCTTTGCATCAAAGATAGATGTTTCTTCAATGCCTCCTGTCCTTGCTGAGTGCTTTCAATACGAGGGCGTATGATGCGCAATCCCTCGTCTTGTACCAGCTTGGATACGTATTGCAGACTCTCTACGTATTCTTTGTTCTGCGACAGATACTGCCTCTGCGCACCTGTAAGGTTGTCTTCAATTTTGTCTATCTCGTCCCAAAGTGGGGTGGAAGACTGCTGCGCTTGCATATTGATGGATGCTCGCTTCTGCTGTATCGCCTCATACATCTTCTGTAGCTCTGCATCCAACACCTGAGGCTGCTGTTGCTGACTTGTACCCATATCCAATAATGGGCTGTTTCCAAAATTCATCATAATCAATATCTTTAAGTTGGTGATATATTTTAGAGAGGTGAGAGGGCATCCACCAACGAGGGCAAACACCCCTCACCAACTCATTTCTTTTTAGTCCTTTTTACAGACTTCCTTGCTGCTCTGTTACGCTCCTGTACTGGGAGTGGAGGGAGCGGTGCAATTACAGCCGTAGCTGCCGTAGCCCGAAATTACTGGCGTAGATGGGAGTACCAACTGACCACGAAGACAGTTACATGTCTTCTCGTTCACGTAAGCCATCATCAGCTTCTCCTTGTAAGGAGTGAGGGCTTCCATTACGGCCACCTTCTTGTCAAGGTCGCAATACTTTGCTTGCAGCGCATCGTACTGGTCTCTCTGATTCTTGTACAGACCGAAGTCCGCATCAATCTGAGACTTGTACAGACCGAACTCAGCTTGCATTGCACGGCGGTTCTCAGCGTTGATAGCATCTGTAGCACCCTTGTACATAGAGAACTTCTCTGCGATGTCAGTTTCACGCATAGCGTAGAACTTGTTATCGGTGTCGAGCTTCAAACCGAACATGTCGGTAAGCAGCTTCACCTCATCAGCGCATTCCTTCTCCATTACCTGCAATGCGGTTGGCTGATTTGAGCTTGAGTTAGCTCCGTAAGTGTTGATGTTCACGTTCTCAGGCATATTGCTGCCACCGAGTGAACCAAACACGCTGCGGTTGTTACCGCCAAGCAACCAAGCACCAGCACCGAGTGCTGTGCCGATGATACCAAGGGTAAGGCCAGCATTACCTGTTGCCTTAGAAGCATACTCATCGTGCTTCTTTCCCTCTTCGTAGATTTTCTTCTCTACGACCTTTGCATCTGTCATTTCCATAATACAATCTTTTGAAATCCTTAATATTAACTAACACTATTGTAACGTTACGATGCAAAGGTACAGCGAATTAATAAGAACAAATATAACTCTATCACACTTTCTTTTAGTGGTTGATTATCAGTGTTTTAAGGTGATAGTAGGTAATGTCATTTTGAGCTAATATAGGGGGAATTAAAATCTTTTCCAATGTTTGCAAGATTGGAAAGGATTGAAAACAAAAAAGAGAGGCAATCATTTACCTCTCTTTAGCTTATAAGAAATAATTAAAATACAAATACAGTCCAAATCCGAACCACATTGTCAATACCATAGTTGACATCGTTACCCAAGACAGGAAGAACTTATCGACCTTCTCGTACTCATGCGTAATGTATAGGTATGCAATGAACGTGCAATTAATGACGACTATCATTGCTAATATAATCAAAGTCTGAAACACAAAGTCCATAATACTCATACATACTCGCTTATCCGTGCTGCGTAGGGCTTAATACGTTATGATTTTCTCTTACTCTTAATATAGTGAAGAATATCCCACTTCTTAAAATATCTCGTATGTCCTCGCTTCTTACACTCTCCGTTTGGTATATCGCCCCTCGCTACCATCCTGTTCAATGTTGCATCAGAAACGTGAAGCTTTTCTTTAACTTCCTCGGTACTCATCATCGGATTGAGCATATCTGGAATAATATCACACAGTCTATCAAAGTCCTCGTCGCTCATTCCGCAAGCAGTGACCTTCTCTCCATTTCTTTGTTGCTCATCAGCCTTAAAGCAAGCGTCACTTAGCGACTTCAAAGCCGTGCCGAGCAACTTATAATTTAGTATCTTTCCCATATTACCTTTGTTTTTACGAAAAATTCTCAAAAATCGCCTTTATGCGCAGATTTTACGTCCTAATTTGGTTCGACTAATGAACATATCAAAAAATCCGTATAGATAAAACATTGCCGTTACTATCATGACAGTGAAGCAGGAATCAATCATATCTTGAGTTGTGTACCAACTCCACTCTACAATATGGGCAGCGTTTATGCCGAAGAAATAGAAGAATGGAATACGATACCGCCAACAAAGAAAAAAGAATCTGCTCGCCAGTATCAAAACCATTGGCAAAATATAAACCATAAAATAGATGAATAAATAGCATGGAAAATTCTCATTGTTTGTTATGAACATTTCCCTTGGATGCTGACTAAATTCCCACATGCCGTATGCGTGAAAGCACATAAGTATAACTGGAACATACTTGCAGAACCAGCAAAAGAACTTCAAAATTCTCCGTGAATATCTGTTACCATGTTTCATCAGCAAATCCATAACCTCGCTGACGTCTTTGTCTTGCAACCAATGCAATAGGTCGCTTTCATCTTCTTTATTCATAATTTTCGGTTTTAAGATTCAAAATAAGATGGTTGCAAAGTTACACTTTTGTGGCAATAACGCAAAAAAAATGTCAAGTTGCTAATGTTAAACTTTGCTAAACCATCTTATTGTTACCAACAACGGCATTTTGCTATCAATTTGTTATCCAGTACGTCACGAATACGTCCAGAAATCCTGCCACCTCTGCCATATACCACACAGGCTTATATCTTTCGTCATCGTCCGAACAGCTTACGAGTAGCAGATAGATAAGAGCTATTACAGCCGTTGGCACCCAGCACACCGACAAACACCAGCCTACACACCCTGCCGCAGCTACAATAGCCCCTCCTTTATGAATAGGGTATGCATCAGCATCAAGATAATTTGGTACAGCACCTACAAACATCAGTCCTCCACAGCCTATAAAGGCGAGACACTGAACACCCTTACCTGTGTCGAGCATACATATCATCATCAGTATCGAACACATAACCATTACAGCAGTGAATACCCATCCATAGTTCCGCTTGCGCTTATCGCCAATTACCTCGCTACCCGTACATCCCTGTAACTGATAATACACATCGCTCACCATCGCAGGAACGCCAAAGCGCATTGCTGCGAGAAGCAGAAATCCTCCAAGTAAGAGGAAAGAAATAACACTTAGTATATACATAGTCTTTTTATTTTAATTGTGTTAAACGTCAATATCATTTTGCTGACATCGGCAATATGATGTTACACACTCATCTCAAGCATCTTCGGATAGCCTGTCTTGTAGTCGTAGGCTTCCACCTCCCCGATAGTCTTCAGTTCGCCCACCGCTGCCTTGTGGCTTGCTGTAACGTTAAAGCACTCAAGGGCGTACATCTCAAGGGCCGATAGTAGCTGAATAGCCTTGTCGCAATCCACCACCAGTTTCAGCCCACCAAGCCACAGAGTTGTCGTCTTCTGCCCTGCTGCTTTGGCGATAGTGGTAGAGTTCATCAATCCGACTCGTGTCGCTTTATCGAGCCACACCAGCAGTCCATTCAGCATAAAGCCGTTCACGGATGATGAGGTATCGTAGGCAGTAATTTCGGCTATCAGCTTTTCCTTTGCTTCTTCAACAGTCATTCCCTTATACTTTTCTTTATTGCTCTCTATGAGATAAGTACTATAAGGCACAACTACTAAGTTATCGGGAATAGCACTTCTCTCACAAAACAATTCCTCAGTGTAAGAATCTCCTAATTTAAGCATATAGCCTTCGTTAGCTTTTACTCTTACACAATCTCCTTTTATCTCCTTAATAGAGACGTATTTTTTTAATTCGTCTATTATCATAACTAATAATATTTAATGTTAAGCAATAATATAACCTTTTGCTGTAATTGCTGCCATATCATCTTCCGACAGTACCTTCTTTGTATTAGCGTGTAGTGTCAGTGTAAGGTCTGGTAAACCATTAGCCTTGCGGTCGTAGAGATTAGTTAAAAGAGACAGCTTTACACTGTCATCTGTCCATTTTTCAAGCAGGTTGAATGAAACTTTAGTGATATAGGGTGAAGAAAAGAATCCCTCCCCGAGTTTTAATGTTTTAATATTTCTGTCCCAATCAAGGATAGATAGGTCTTTCACTTTACACAAGTTCCAACCCAAAAGGTTTACATTTTGTAAAGATGCTGTACTGGCTAAGAATGATTTCATGTTTGTAACATTACTCACATTCCAACTACTCAAATCTATATTAGTTAAATTTGTACCATATAAGAAATAATCAAGATTCGTCACATTCTCCGTGTTCCATTTAGATAAGTCCGGTTCTTTTTTAATATTGGATCTATAAAAAAAACCGGCCAACGATACAACGCTACTGGTATCCCAAGTCTCAATACCATGGAGTTCAGTTATGTTTTCACATCCTTTGAACAGTGAAATATATTTCATTTTCGACGTGTCCCATGCGGCAAGATTACCAAAACTATCATCTGTAAGATTCTTACATACAGAAAACATGGCGTTGTATTGATCTCTTGAACCATTATCTAAATAAACAGCACTGTCTATTCTTAAACTCTCCAGCCCCTTAATTCTCTTTATCCCGCTATTTCGGAACATATTATTAAAGTTTTTTACTTTGCTAAAATTGGTTCCTGTAAGGTCAATCTCATTAAGTGAAGTTGTATTATTAAACATACGTGTTACATCTTCAACCTTACTGCTATCCCAATGTGTCATGTCAATCCACACAAGAGGGCAATAAGTATTAAATCCTTGCTCAAAGTTCAGATATTTTTTCGGATAGAGTCTGTAAATCTTGTATGGCTCAACTTTTATGGATGAGTTGTCCACCCTTATTGTAGCTTGTTCACAAAAAAGAACATCTACGTAGCTTCCATGTAATTCTTCTATCTTCTTTCTTGTTTCATCTTCCTTCTGTGATAGATTTCCAAGCTGAGTAGAGATAGAGGCAAATACACCATCACGTACTACCTTCATAACAAGGTCGGCAGCATCAATTTTATATGATACTACTATCTTGATAGATGAGTTTCCCTTGAAATGACTCATATATCTACAATATCCGTCTATAGGAAGTTCTGCATCAGCATTCAGGCGAACCAAAGGAGAGTATGAACCCACTTTAGTCTCATACGTCATTGGCAGAGCTTCAACTGTTTCTCCTGCTTCATCTGTAATGGTATAGCTCTTATCTTCTGCATAGCTGAAAGTATAGATATGTGTCGCTCCAAGATAAGTTGCCTTTGCTGTTTCTATAGTTCCATCAGCATTGTATGTGTAGGTATAATCAATGCCACGTGTCTCAATGTTTGTTATCTCTTCTGCAAAGATACAGACATCGCCATCTACATCATTAGGCTTGAAAAGGTATATGTTTCCCTTCTCTGCCGTAAACTCAGCAATAGCCCAACCAGTCTTTGTTACCTTGACACCATCAGCACTAATAGCTTTATTGGTTTCTTTAGCAACAAGAGTAATATCAGGTCTGTCAGAGTATGCACCCATGCTCTCCTGTATGCGTGCTACATCACTTTGTGCAGAAACCAAACCAGACATATCTAAAGTTTTCTTAACTCCAGTTCTACCTGTTACCTCAAAGACATTTCCTTCCGTGAGTGTAGCATCCACCTTTTCTGCACCCACAGCAGCGGTTGCAGCATCATTCGCAGCCTTCGCAGCTTGCTCACATTTAGTCTTAGCGGTAGAAAAATCAGACTGTCTGTTTTTTTTCTGCTTTAACACGTTTATTCTCGGCAGATACCCTCGCAGCCTCTGCGTCATCGAACTCTGTACGGTGTGTATTGAGGTTCTGGATAGCGGTATCGGTATCAGTCTGGCGTTTCTTTTCAGCCTTTACTCGCTCAGCCTCTGCCGACGAACGGCTGCTTTCTGCATTCACTCTTTTGCCCTCAGCACTCGCTCTCTGTGCTTCTGCATCTACTCGTTCGGTCTCGGCATTCATACGGCTATCCTCAGCATTTACTCTATCTTCTTCTGCTTTTGCACGTACATACTCAGCACTGACTCGTCTGGATTCGTTATCATTTCGGGTGCGTTCGTTAGTCAGTATTGTATTCTCGTTTTCTACACGAACCTGCTCTGACTTCATGCGGTTAAATTCAGCAAACGCACGGTCTCTTTCTGCCTTTATTCTATCGCCTTCAGCAGATACTCTCGTTTGTTCGGCTTCCGCTCGCTCCTGTTCGGCAGCTACCCTCAGAGTCTCAGCTTCCTTACGTGCTTCCTCGTTAGTATTGATGGTATCGTTTGTCTCCTTGTTGTTTTTCAGAGCCTCGTTAGCCTTGCTGATGAGGTCTGACAGCTCAACGGAAGGAGGCAGGATAACCATAGCCGTATCCATCTCCACGCTGTTATCGCCCTCATCTGTCTCTCCAAACTCGGTGTCGGCATCGGCATTGTTGGCCACGATGGCAAACTGAGGATATTCGTTGCTTCGCCAGTCATTGCCGAATATTTTGCCCTTTACCTCGATAGCATACGTGCCGAGGCTCATCTTATCACCCTCTACTCTCGCAAGCAGGACATTATCCTCCTTCACGTCCACCTCAAACGCAAGAGGGATGCGCTTGAACTGATTGCATACCTGTACCACAATATCCGTACAGGCTGGCAAGGGGAAAGCCTTCGCTTGCCCCTCCACCATCTTCATCACTGGAATCCTCAGCGTGAAGTCGTTGCCTTTTACTATTTTTTTCATATAGCTATACTATTTTAATTAATAAATCTTGCAATATAATTCTGTTCGAACTCTCCAACCTTATATTTCTTGTTTGGGTCGTAGGTTAGCATAATTTCGCACGAATATCCTTGCTTCATAAGGATATTGGCCGTATAGTTACCATCCTTATTTGTTATGACAGGGAGTTCGTTAATATTCCATTGTGCCACACCTGCGTTATCTTTGATTGTACTGCGACCTCTTAGAAAAAACGTTTCACTGCCAATATCAATGATGACAGTCAGCCTTACGCAGAACTTACTGCGCATAGCATACGATCCAAATAGCATCTGTTCTATCGTCCCTAACGTTGGCAGTGTTAGTGCATGTCCGCTCTGTGCGTTTACCAGCAGTGTGAGCGAGTCTATCGCTTGCGGCTCGTTATAGGTAGTCGCCACTATTTCTCCTGTGTTGTCGAGGAACACATTCTTCGTCTTTATGTTTACCATCGTCGCCTTATATGCGTACACACCGCCATTAAGGGATATATCTCCGCTTCCGTATAGGGCGTAATTTTGCAAACCATTTTTGGCATTTGCGTAATAGCAGACGTTACTTATATTAGATAGCTTGCCTGCCGCGTCTACTCTCACTTTTGCTTTAAGGAGACTACCCAAACCAGACGCAGGAAGCGTGTCACCATGCGAATCGAGAAATATAGCGTCGTTCGACAATTTTTCATTGTTGCCTTTTTGCTTTATCAGATGAAACCGTGTGTCCGTGAGCGACATGGAGTCTTCTTTGAACACTTCTCCTGTTTCTATTCCGTTTGCCGTTATCTCAAAACGTCCGTATGCCATCTGCTCTCCACTCTCTTCGTCCTCGTAGTATCGTATGCCAAAAGCGCCTTTTTCCGCATACATATATCCGTCCTTACTAACACGGAATGGCGAACTTGATGCAGTGGAAGAGCCTACCCACAATGGGCACGACCTACCTTTCTCATCTTTTGCTTCATCAATACCGTAGTTGCCGAAATGAGCGAGGGTGTTTTGGTTATTACCATCTTTCGCCCAAACATGGTGAACATTGATAGTATCTGCATCTATCAAGTCGGCATTGAGCTTGCCGTCTTGGAACATTGCAGCCGTAGTGCCGTTATTGCTTACCTTCACCTTGTCGCCATACAGCTCCACACCTTCAGCCGTGATATTTAAGCCCGCAGCCTTGGCTGTCGACTTATCTATGAGGTCGGTCTTTTTCTCGGTGTACTCCGTCATCAGAGCACCTTCCTCCAACTTCGGCTTGGTCACCCATGCCTCACAGCCGTTCGTAACTCGCAGCAGGACACTCTGAGGAAGCACCGTGTCGCCATCGCCCGTATAAGGGTCTATACGCCAGTGCACCCAGTATCGCTTCCACTGCGATGTCAGGGTGAACTTCGATGCTCCGTCTGGAATACTTTGCACCACATATCCTTGGCTATTCTCAGAGTAGATACTGGCATGTACGCTGTCCTTATACATGTAAGCGTTGAGAGTACCGTTACCCTTAGCGAGGAATGAGAACACATAGTTCTTGCCTTGCCTGAGGTCGAGGATTCTTCCGCCCTCACCATTGAAGCGCAGAAAATCGCACATATTATTATTACTCTCGTCAGCCTTACCGTGCGCTACTGCGTATGCACCTTCGTATGCGTCGGCTGTGACGTCTTGAGTGACGAGCAGATTACTCTGCTGAGAGCTTGCCACAAGCGTTCTTGTATCGTCGAGCATATTGCCGCCAACGTAGTCGCTGTCTCGCTCCGATAGAGTCCAGCCTGTGTACTCCGTCCCTTCCTCCAACATTGGCATACAGAACCATGCCTGAGCGTTGAGGGTTGGTTTTGAATTTTCGTCGGCGTTATACAAGAAGATATTAACCTCAACGAAGTCTGTATCTCCAGAGTTGAAGGTGTTCGTCACGAGCTGCCAGTTGCCGTCGTTTTTCCAAAACACCTTTCCCTTAGACGGTGGAATACCATTACCCCTCTTGTATGTCGTAGCATCCGACATAGGATATCGCTCCGTGTACAACATCGCATAAGGATTGTCACTCTTCACCCAGCACGAGAAGGTGTAATCGGTGTTCCTTTTTACAGGGATATTACCATACTCTCCTCGCCAAAACAGTCCGATATACTGAAAACTGTCACTCGCTGTAACGCTGAATCTGACTGCGTTCATTCCGTTCACGCCTTCTGTCATTGTCGGCTGAAAACGAGAGGATACGTCTACGAGTCCGTCTTGGCGGAAGGAAGTACCATATAGCAGATTCCGTCGTCCCACTTTCTTCTTATTAACACTCAACACAATATCCTTAGCTGTCTGCTGTATTGCAGACGTATATTGTTTAAGTGTTGTTGGAGATGGTGAGGACAAGTCACGCACAAGCTCTGTGTATTGCGACTGATACTGCTTGGCCGTAGCCTTCACGCTGCCCATATACTTAGCAACATTCACCGTAAAAGGCACTTGTACGCGATAAGGATTACCCCCAAGCATGAAAAGCAACACGACAAAGCCGCATGGTGCTGACACGACACCAGCTTCTGTCTGCACGTCAGAAATAGAATTGAGCTGCACCTCTATATAGCTACCCGAATCTTGATCAGTCTTGACAGATGCTGAAGCAGAGCAATATGCCGCATTATCAATGGTAAGATTCTTAACCAGGCCTGACACATTCGCACCGCCTTGCATCACTCTCACAACTGCTTTCTTGCTCTGCAACACAGACGTAGGCACTTTTCCTGTGTCGTCAGTGTCAAAGACCAAAGGGCGCTCAATGAGAATGCTTATGCCGTCAGTTCCGTCAAGTCCGTCTGCTCCATCTGCTCCATCAAGCCCATCTTCTCCTTTATCTCCTTTAATGCCCTGTTCACCCTTTTCGCCTTGGTCACCCTTCTGTCCATCCTTACCGTTCCGAATGATAGGTATGTCACAGGTAGCGAGAATTTTATTTGGATTATATTCGCTTCCCTCGCACATATCAACTCTTACCGAATTTAGCCCCGAATTACTTATCTCTTGCAACATACTGTAATAGCTATCCCCGTACTTAGGTTCGAAGTCGATGGAAACAGAATCGTGATCAGATGGAGTATATTCGCTATACGCACTTCCGTCGTTAATGGTGAGTCGTAAGGTAACTGGACTTTCTTCCGTTGAAAAGCGATTGTCTCTCACGCCTTTCAACATCTTATAGCCTCTAACTACAAGATATTTGTCGCTCCCATATTCATCGCCCTTGTCGATATATCCATTCGTGTAGTCGATACTTCCATCAGAACTAAGCCTGATATAGCTCGGGGACGCCTCAAGGGTGTAGACAACAGCATCATCACCCTTCTCGCCCTGAGGTCCCTGGACACCTGTTTCTCCTTTAGGTCCCTGCGCCCCCTGTTCTCCTTTCTCTCCCGACAGCACCTTCTGCCAGTCGCTGCTTGCGTCCGAAGGCTCTTGACTTGTTCCGTTCTCGTTTATACAAGTCCACAGGGCATTGTTATGGTTCACTTGGTCGTAGTAGGCATAGCTTCCTGCCTTCCATTCGCCTCTGTAGTTCACCATGTGCATGGTGTCGCCAGTCGAAGATACCCACTCAAAGATACCGCTATTAAGCCTTATCCTATCAGGCGAGAGCACGAAGACCTCCTTGCCATCATGTGTATATCTGTCTACACCCTTGAAGCCTACGATGCGAGGTGTGTTCTCTCCTGTACTCTCCAGTATCAGTACACCTTTTCTGCTGTCATCGTCTACATATTGTCCTCCAACAGAAACAGCTCTGTGTCCGTCAAGAACAATAGTGTCTCCTGCTTCAGGAATACCACCTATCTCTGCCGTTGCAAACTCCTCAGTCATTGAGTCTAACGACAAAGAGTGCTTGCCGATTACTATCCATGAGAACATCTGTCCTCCATACAGCTCGTTGCCATATCCGTCATATATCTTCTCGTTCACACTCGACACACCATAAGCAGGGATAGTTCTCCAGTAGCTCTTGTTGCTTGCGTTCGTGGTTCCAGTAGCCAACGTTCCGATAGTCTTACATCTCACTTGGTCGCCCTCTCTCCACAGGTTCTGTGTAGCCGTAGTTCCGTCATCCGCCAAGAGATAACAGAGCCAGCCTTTGCATTTATCTACAGAGGTCTCTATCCATTCACTGCTCTCGCTTTCCCATGTTACAGGCACGACCTTCACTATCTTGCTTCCTGCGCCCGAAAGATACACATTACCGCCTGCATACGACAGCTTCCTTACCTCCAGTTGGTTAAAGATAGCCTTTCCCCAGATGGTAAGATTGGTGACGAAAGCGTGATATTTCTCGTTTTCCTTCTTAACAGCGAAACCCTGCTCAGCCGCATTGTCGTAGTCGATGGACTGTATGGACTCTAAGATTGCTCTTCCTGCATCGTCTATCAACGCTCCGCCCTTACCAAAGTAAGCACCTCCGTTCAGCTTTACTAAAGCCTCGCTCACCAGTCCTTTGATGAAGGTAATCACGCCTTGTGCGGTGTCGTCCTTTAGCTTCGACAGAAAGTGTTTTGAAGCTTCATTGATAGTCGAGTCGGTTATCTGCTTTGATGTCTCGCTACTTACCTTTCCGTTTCCTGACTCAAGGGATGAAATCTGCTGCTTTATCTTAGCCATCGTTCCGACTTCTACATTGTTCCTCAGAGTCACTTCATAGGTTGGTATGCCTCCTTCGTTTTCTCTTATAACGAGCTGGTCGATGGTCACCTTGCCTCCTATGTGTAAGTCGTCATCGTCAAACTCCATGATGTCTCCGGCCTTCAGCGTGTCATGAAGGCTCTTGATGGTTCCGGTTTTATCTTCAGTCGCTTGGTCGTTTTGTCTGGCCATAAACACTTCGTCCACCTTGGGCTGGTACACATACCTTGTGTAGTCGTTCTTGTCTATGTAGGCAATGGCATATTTCAGAAGCTTTAGTGACGCTGCGTTCACATAAGAGTCGGGTAGGATGATACCTGTCAGCACAAAGTGATCTCCTTTTCTGATAGGATAGTCTTTGTATGGGAACCACAACTCCAAGGCATCGTCCTTTACTCTCTGTATAGTCAACCTCCATCTGCCGTTCTCTTTTACCGATGATGCTACCTTAAAGGTCCTTCCTCCACACATACCATCCTTCATGGCGATAGAGAAATCACTGTCCTTCAGGTCATTGATGTCGAAGTCGATAGACGGATTCAGGTAGATGTCAACATTGTTTACGGTTTGTCCGTCTTCAAACCTTCCGTTGTCACCTGGTGCAACGCCCTCGTCAATCTCATCAACACGCACGCCACCGATAACCATTTCTTCGATTGTAGGGTATATCTCTACGATACCGTTGGTCTTGTCATCGTTATCAAAATATTGCGATGCGGAACGCAGACCAATCTGCTGTATGTTCACAGAGTCAATATAAGGCCTGTATGGATTGGTCGAAAAGATATGCTCCTTGCCCGTTGGGTTTACATATTCCTTATCAGCCTTACTCAGCGAGTTGTAGTAGTCGTTAAGTGAAACATGGGGGAATCCTGGCAACATCAGCCTGTTGATAGACATGTTGTTCGGCAGATTCTTTGCATACTCCTTCATTGACGATGGCACTGCCTTAGTATTCAGGCCGCCAGTTATATACAACTTTCTGTTTCCTGCGTTTACCTGTGCGATAAACCTGTCAAGATTTTCTTTTGACGGCTCGTCTCCGTTGTCTTCCATGTTGTTCTTCACTTTCGAGTATAACATTACGGCCTGCCCGCTGCTCAAAGCTGTCACAACACAGGTGATGACCGTCTGAAAGTCAAACGTCACCTTCAGGACGTATCCGTACGTCTGTTCTTTACCTGTCCCGTCATTAGGTACGAAAACTCTTGGGATGGTGAAATAATTGTCAATGTACTCCATGTCGATATACACTGACAGATAACTTGTTGCAGTGTTCACCTCTGTGATGTTACAGAAGTACTTTGTGCCAAGGTCTGCGTAGTAGTGAGATGGGAGGTTCTTTTCAGAACCGTAAGCTCTTAACCTTGTCACGATTTGCTGTTCTGAGTCTGCGTTTTGGATCAACTCACTTAACCCTTTTCCAAGCCCGTACTTGAAGATATTGTTTGCGAGCACGCCTGCCGTTCCAACGTACACGTTACGACCTCTTACAATGAAGTTTACGTCCCACTCGCTGTTTACTAAGGTCAAAGCTTCCCAACAGGTCTTTCCGTCAACGGTGATAGACTTGGGTTCGATAACATTGTCGCTGGTTCCCTCACCGTAAACCGACATCCACTCGCTCTTCAGGGCTCCACGCTGCACGGAACGTTCCATGTTCCTGGAGTAAATTTTCCAAAGACCTACACCTATCTGTTCGTTGAGGTTCGCCTGTATTCTGTCGAGCAAATCGTCCAGTGTCTGCACGTAGAACGGAAATTTCGGTAGGGTAGTGTAGTGGAGCTCGTTGTCATTCAATACCACATCGTAGAACTCCGATCTCGACAACTCGTCCTGCAACGCATTGAACTTTACGCTGTCATATACGAATCCTTCTCCGTATGTGTTTAGCCTTGCTTTTTTGTCCTTCCCCGGCTCATAGTTCAACTCGAAGCGCTCTCCTCGGTATATGATGTAGTCGCCTATCTTAAAGTTGATTGGAGCGTTGTTTTTGAAGTCAATGGTAAGGAAGCAGTCTCCCATCCATTTGTCTGAGTACTGCAATCCGTGAACGACAACCTCGTCATCGTTCACGTCTGTAAGCTTTGTTCCGTCCTTATGATATATGTTCCACCTACTCATATCTGCATCAGGTTAAGTTTGTTATGTTTCCGTCTGCACCCATCACTGTCTTAATGTCTGTCACGGGGTCATTAAACTTAAAGGTAACACTCATCACCAATAAGTCTTCATTCTCTGGGTCTCTGTACAGCACAGGATCTATGCTTTTCAGCCTCACGTGCTGCCTGCCAATCTTATTGAAGTCGCAATACATCTTCATCATACCTGTTGTTCGGAGATAATTCACAAAGCTCCTGCATTTCTCGTTCGCCCCATAAACTTTTCCCTTAAACAGGAACTTTACCTTGTTTTCGTAAGCTGCCATATACAGGCCGTCTTTGCCTATATATTCATCGTCTCCGTGCTCGTCATACCAGCTCCTCTTTACTGGTTCTTTCACTGCGTCGCATGGTTTGAACGGGCTCTCGCTTACGTACATACCGAAATCGGTTATAGTGTCCATTACCTTGGCACCATCACCTTCTTTCTGCATATAAATTCTGAAATAATCTTTCATAACTCAAAATCAATTATTATGATGCAAATATACAATTAATTGTATAAATATACAAGTAAAATAAGAATATCAATGTATATTTATGCGATTAAGGGCGCGAATAACACTTCATCACGCCCTTAATCATTACATTATCTTACCTTGATAGACTTAACGCCGTTGATAACCATGTTGAAATTACTGCTATACTCCTCGAATACGCGTTCTATCCGCTCTGCTGCTTCAGCGTTTCTTAGGGTGTTGGCAGATATGAAGTTCAACTGTGTTAGTTGTGACTTGGCTATCTCGTTCGATTCCGACATACATTTCACTTGCTCCTCTCTTATTACTGACACATCAAGTCTTATGCTATTGAGGTAACTGGCAATCAGGTCTCCTGTATCTTCCGTTATCCCTTTTACAGAATTTGTAAGAGAAGAACTGCTGTTGTCGCTCCATCCGTAGTACCGCTTGAGATAATCTCTTGATGCCTCTATCTGCTTTGTCACGTCAGCAAGGTCTTTGCCTATCTCGTCCATCTCTGTGTTGGTGTACTCGGACATTACTTTTCCCGTTGCTGCGTCAAGCTTCTTTTCCGTGCCACCATTAGGGTCGCCATACTTCTTGGTCTTCTCTATCAGAGCTTTTATCTTCTCTCCATAAAGGTTCTCTATCATGGATTTCAAGATAACATTCCTTAGATTTTCCTCGAAATGGTCCACAAGGTTATCCGATGTGTTCGACATCGTGGCCATTGCGTCACCCCAGGCGGAAACGAGGTCGGAATACTTGTTGCCGGTAAGCTTCTCAGTCAGAGACTCTATCATATCCTCCGACTTCTCGCCGTACTCTATCAGTTTGTCAAGATAGGTCCTTGAGTCCTCATCAAGGTTGGCCCAAAGCTCCGCGTAGTCCTTCTTTATCTGCTGAAGCACCTTGTAGTCTATATCCAGAATATCAGTCATGTTGTCAAACTTCACGCCGTATCTCTTGGATATTTCGGGGGCAGCTTCTTTCCACCCGCGCTTCTCCCAGTCTCTCACCTTGATAGAGTGACTTCCTGCCGAAGCACCTGAGTTGAAGTTCTTCATGGCGATCACCTTCGTCTGTTTTATTTCAGACTCCAGCATCTCCTGGGCTTCCTTCGAGGCATTGGCGGCTTCTGTACCCCAATGGATATTCATATACTCAGTCTTCTTGGAGATGAGAGAATCCCAGATGGAGGTGAGGTTTTCGTACTCAGCTTTCGCCTTGTTGTAGCTGCTGTAGTCTGCGCCAAATGCCTTGATGAGCGAACTTCCAACACTCAGGGCTGCTGCCGCTGCCGCTCCGTAAGGACCTGCCGACCCGAGGCCGAGAGCACTTAAACCACCCGAAACGTTAGCAGCTGCACTGAATGCGTTTGAAGCACCGCCTGCAATCTGACCGAGGATAGAATTCTGCTCGCCGAGAGCCTCAAACAGGTTAATAACTGGATCCATGATGTTTGACAAAGCCTGCATCTTTCCCGATAGAGAAGTAATAGCCTTTGAGGAATCATTGTATGCTCCCTTCTTGCCATTCTCTAAGTCAGCATTGCTATACCATTTACCCGCTATCAGTCCGGTCTTCTTTGCCTGGGCATCCGAGATGTTGATTCCGGAAGCACCAATCTTTCTGTTGCCATTAAGAATCTCTCCGATTGCATTTCCTCTACGAACTCCTCCAAATATAGACGGGAGTGGATTTCTGTCAATCTGCTCATTTCTCAGCTTATCCAATGCATCACGCAACTGCTTAACAACTTCGATCGAAAGTCCTGTAGTCCTAGAAAACTCATCGATATTGCTAATCATTGTGTTGATAGTAGCGGAAGATACCCTGTCAAGGTCATCAAAGATGGTAACCCAGTCAGACTCTTGTTTGAACTGCTCAAACTGAAGCTTCGCCACATTCTCATTGTGAGTCTTTGTGGCGCCGGCCTTGGCTCTGTCTCTCATCTGTGGGTCTTCGATGCCCTTGATGAGTTCAAGCTGTCTCTCGTATTTACGGTTCTCGTCCTCAATCTGCTGGGCAATGGTAGCATTCTTCTCAATCAGGTTAGCCATCAGGTCGATGGTCTCCTTCTTAATACGATTCGTTTCTTCCGTCCATTCCTTGTAGATAACAGAAGCGTTTTCACTCTCATCGCCGACATGTTTCTTGAAGTCGCTCTCGCTCATCTTTAGCACTTCGTCGGCACTGAGGTTCTGGCCAGTCCTCTGGTTATGGTCGCCTATGGCCCATTTCATCTGTTCCTTCAGATAGTCTTGATAGGTTCCAGACTGCACGTGCCCGAAGGCGAGGAGCGATGAGCCTTCGCTGTTGCCAGTCAGCTCATATATCTTCTTGTATGTTTCGTATTGACTTGAGAGGATGTTTAGCTGTTTTGACAACTGACTGTTGGTCGACTTGATGCGCTCTTCCTCGATGCTCCTGTTCTTGGCATGAATATCTGCAAGCTGACTTTCTTTATACTCCTTTCGCTTCTGCGTTGACGACCGTACGCGTTTCATCAGCTCTTCTATCGACACTCCGTAAGTTCCAGGGTCCGAAAGTCCCCAAGATAAAACAGAGTTCTTAAACTCCTTGTCGTGTCTTATCTGCGCCATGGCTCCTTCTTCTCCGTACATCCTTCTGTACTTTTCGAGTTCAGAATAGAATTTCTTGTAGAGTTCGACACGCTTCCTTAGAGTTTCGAGTTCTTTGTCCTCCTGGTTTCCGGTATTCCTGGTTCTTCCTTTCGGAACCTTATTGGACTTCTTGCCGCTTCCTTCATAGTCGTAATAAAGCAAATCTTTTGCGGCCTGTTTTACCGTCTGCCAAGCCGTATAGAGTTCACCGGCATTTTTTGCTTTAGAAGCCTTGGCAGAAAGATACTCGTTCTTGGCTTTATCAATATCAGACTGCGCTGCATTTCTTGCGGAATACCAGCTATCCTCTTTGCCCCACTTTTCTGCAAACGCTTTGTACTTTCCTGATGTCTCGCTCATAATGAGACCGCTATATCTGCTTGGTATTCTTTTCACAAGCTCACTCTGCAAGTTATTCAGCTTTTCACCACCATCAAGAACGAGTCTGATAACAGCCTGGAAGTTGGATGCGGCAAGCATATTCTGAAGAGTATGTTCCAGTTCCGGATATTGCTTAACGAGACCATTCTTGGCATCATTCATCAGCTCCTTCACCTTCGCCTTCTCCGCGTCGTTAAGTGGAATACTTGCCTTTATCTTTTCGCCAATCATAGGGAAAGACTTATCAATCAAAGCAATCATACTATTAGACACCTCTGTCTGCAACCATGCGCTCTTGTCTCCACATCCGAACGCCTGCAAGATAGATGCTCTGATAATATCCGCCTTATCCTCTGGAATACCCATTGAGGAGAATATACCACTCATTGCTTGCATGGCAGCCTCACGCATTTTTTCATCTTTCCCGATATCGCCGAACCTCTTCGCAAGCTCATTCTTCAGTGATTCTATATAGTTGCTGTATGCAGTTTCATGATCATACAACCACTTATATCCCGCGGAATCGTCGTCGGAGGACATAGCTGCGACACGCAGTTCTTCTCTCTTCTTGAAGGCATCAATAACATCTTCCGTTGCATCACTCAAATCCGAATAATAGCCTCTGTTGTTGAGCTTTGCGCTCGCAATGTCATTTGCCTCCTTGAGAAGTTTTATTTCTTGTTCGAGATATTGCAGTCTCTTCTTGTGATCGTTTTCCTCGTTCGCAGTCATCAACATGTTCTTATAACTATAAGGAGCAAGTTCTTTCAACTTTTCCTTGTAGCTATCAATCATATTGTCAATCTCCTTTGTGTCGCCACCAGATATTGCGATGTTCACGTTGTTATCACGGAGAAAATCTCTTATCTGCTTGTTTTTGTCGGCTATCTCGTCCTGAGTCTGCTTAATCTTTTGACTGAGCTCCTGATACTCACTGATAGCGTATGTAATGCCAAAAGTCACAGCAGTAACGATAAGACCAGGTAAACCTCCTATAGCTGACCAGATTCCAGCAGCAAGAGTCTTAACTCCTGTACCTATAACTCTAAATGCAGCCAAAGCCGATGTCTGGAATCCTGTCCACACATTCTTTACAGAAGAAAAAGTGGTAGTAAGAGACATAGAGCGCATTGTCGCCAATGCACGCAGCAATTCCATCCTAACAGTCTTCTCGCCGGTCTGTCTCAGCACAATACCTCTGTAAATATTATACTGCTCTGCCGTGATTTTGCCTGACAATCTCAACTGATTGAGCTTCTCTGTAGTTAATGCTCTTGCATTAGCCAACGCTCTCAAATCAGCACCTGTAATCTGATTCTTCGTTGCGAGAATTCTTTGCTCTATCTGTGTTAGAGCCTGACCCTGCAACACCTTATTCTGAATATTAAATGCGAGATTTGCCTTATTCGAAAGAAAGCTGGAAGCCGTATTTCCTGCCGCCATCTTCTTGAATGCGTAGCCGGCGAATATTGCACCAATAGGCATCGCAAGAGTGTGCAGAGACTGAACCAAAGCTGTTGCTCCATCAATGGCGGTCTTGAAGAACTTACCAACGAGCGAATCACCACTCGCAAACTCAGCAAGCATGATCTCCCAGGCATCCTTCAGTTTATTGTAGCGTCCGAGCAAAGTCTCACTCAGAACCTGCTGCATGTTATAGAACTGACCGCCTGCATCTGTCATCTGCCAGAAGATAGACTTTACATCATCGAAGCTTACCTCTCTGTTTGAGATACGAGTTTTAATCTCTGATGTTGAGACATTTCGACCTTCCTGCTTAGAGTAGAACTCAGACAACTTTTCAAGCAGAGGAATACCTGCATAAGCAATCTGGCGAAGTTCCTTACCGTCAAGCCAACCACGAGCCTGTACCTGACCAAACGCCAATGCAATACGGTCAAAGCTAACACCAAGACCAGAAGACATATCCGCAAGCCTCTTGGTTGTGTCATAGAGCTGGTCGTACTCAACTCCATACGCAGCCAACTGCTTAACGTCTCGGTTCAACTCAGAGAACGTAAATGGCGAATTAAGAGCGAGTTCCTTAATCTGATTGAACATCGTGTTCGCATTCTGCATGTCACCAAGGATGGATTGGAGAGCGATATGCTGCTTCTCCATCTCACCACCAGTAGTGATGATGCTCATAGCGAACTGCTGTGCGCCGAACACAAGACCTCCCTGCAAGAAAAGTGACTTCAAATCCTGTACGGTTGAATTAAGCTTTCCTGCATGACTGTTGGCTCTCTCGAAGCCGCGGACCAAATCAGACTGAACCTTTGCGGCCGTCTGAGCAATCTCCTGCTGACGCTTCCGCTCAAGCTCAATGCCTCTTTGTGTCTCCCGATTAACGGAAGCCAACTCGGTAGCAAGATGATTAGCTTCTTTGACAGAACGGCCGTTTCCGACCTGCCCAACATCTCCAAGGTACGACCTCCAATCTTTACCTTTAAGGTTCGAGTTCATTATGTTAAGGGTCTGTATTTCCTGTCCGAGCTCCCTTATCTTAGCCTCTGCTCTTGAAGTGTCAATATTCAACCTCTTTCCTTCTGCGACAGCACTTTGCAATTTCTCCATTGCATAAGACAGAGATTGAACGCGATTCAACGTTATATTGATTTCTCTTTGGCGTTGCTTCTCGGCTGCGGCATCATCACGCTTCGCTTTGGCAGCATCTCTTGTGGCCTGAGCTTCCTTCTCTTTAGAAGTCTTTTCGAGATTAGAGTAATATTCAGACATTCTTTTCTGAATGTCGTCCTGCCTCTGCTTCTGAGGAGTCTGACCTATCAAGTCTTTGACATTTGCCTGGCTGACACGGAGAGTATCGTAAACGTTCTGAAGAGCTGTTATTGTACCCATCAGTTTCTCAGCTTCAGCATTGGCTTCCTTTAAGCCCTGCTGTCCGAAGGAGACACCTTCCTTCGTACCGGTTCCGATTGCATTCTGATAAAGAGTAATATCTCCTCTAACCTTTCCAAGCCTCTCAAGCAATGTATCTATCTCTGCCTTGATATTCTTCAGACCCTGATCGTTCTTGAAGAACGGAGATATACCTGCCTTCTCTGCAATCTCACGCTTCTTCTCAACGAGAGCCATATACCTCTTTATATAATCAGATTGAGCCTTTAATTCCGCATCATTGTCTTTTGCACTCAACTTAGCTGCCGCGGCAAACTCCCTCTCTACTGCGATGGCCTTTCCTTTTTCTCGCCCGTATGCCTGGGTCGCAGCGGTTGCTTTTGTCATCTCTACAGCAACATCGGAAAGAAGGTTCTTCATCTGCGCAGCATCAGTGAGGATTGATTTGTTACCAGATGCAGACTGCAATCGGGCAAGAATCTTGTCAAGCTCAGTGATACTTCCACCAAGCATGTTGGTGTTATAACCCTTTAACGCACCCTCTGCCATAAGGTCTCGCATTTTGGCAAGCTTTTCAGTTACTCTTGATATATCAGCCTCAACCTTTGCAGCTCCGCCCGAAAAGGCAGATAAAGGGTTTTCTTTTTTGAATTGATCGGTAATCTGCTTTGCATCACGGAACGTCATTTGGAGAACCTTAGCATAGTCTTGCAAAACGTTTGCGTAGTCTACGCCACCGCCTCCGCCACCTTGTGCTTTATTCTGTAATCTAAAAAGCTGATTATTGACATTCTCAAGCATCAACTCGGCCTCTTTAAGCTTAGAGGTATCAACATTCGGGTTAAGTGAACGCAACTCCGAAATCTTACTGCGTTCTATGTTGATTCTCTGTAGCATATCGAGATAGGAGAGGGCGTTTTTTACCGCCATCTGCAAATCTTTAGCTTCATCGCTCTTGTCGTTTTTTTTGAGTTTGGAAATCCTTCTATTTATCTCATTGAGAACATCGGCAAACTCTTTGGCTTTTTCTGCCTGCTCCTTGAACCCGGACTTCTTGGTTCCGAATCCCTGGAGAGCACGAAGAAGTGAGTTTGCAGCGTCGTCTCCTGTCTTAAGCTTGTCGATGATTTTTTGAAGTTCCTTAGATGTATTATCCTTCACACCAAGCTGAAACCACAAGTCACCTAAATTTCCACCTGCCATATCCTGAATATTTTTAAGTTAGAGTTCATTGTTTAAGTAATCAGTAAGATTTATATTCTTACCAACGAGGCTTCCCTTATTCTTCCTTTTCTCCATCCATCTGTCGTAGAGGTCATCCATCTCCTTTAACGTGTGCTTCTTCGGCCCGCTTTCCTTCTTGGTCTTTGGATAGACGACGAGAGGCTGGTCTGCCACCATGAGGTCGATCTGCGCCGATGAATAGCCCCACCAGTAGTCGTAGGCTGCAATGAAGTACTTGCGATGGAAGAGAAAACCAAACTTCTCCGCTAACGAGAAGGCTGCTCCCCAGCTTGTTCGGCTTGGATAGCTTTTACTTCGCTCCTCGTCATCGTCATCATCACGTCCGTCATCCCTGTCGCTAATATGGTAGTCAGCGAGAATGCGTTCGATGGAATTTTTTTTTTAGAAACATCGAGAACTTTCAGCACCTCTACCACGTCTACGTCCTTGATGTAGTAGAGCCAACGCCAGTAAAGCCAGTAGAAGGCTCGTATCTTCCAGATGTTGTTGAGGAGGATGCAGACGCAAATCTTTACGTTGCGCTTCCATTCGTTCTTCTCCTTCATCTTGATATGGGTGCATCTTCTCATTGTTCCCTTTCTGAGCCATCCTACACTGTGTTTCTTGCCACGGAACACTACCTCCGTAGGTGTGTCACCGATAACGCTGTCAAGCATCTCCTGCAAGTCAACCGAAGGCTGCTCTATTTTCTTTTCTTCTGCCATGATTGTATGATTTTTTTTAACGAAGAAGGGCGGCACGGCTGTTATCATAAGCCTGCCGCCCAACGGTTGTTATCCTGAATCTAATTACCTATAGACTTCTCTTTAATTAGCCGCCAATACCAGTAGCTGTAGCCTTGGTAAGCCAAGCGATGCTGCGCATTCCTGCACCCTCGATAGAACCGGCGAACTTGAATGCAACTGGCTTTGAACCAGTGTCATCCCACTGCAACGTTGCATAAAGGGCAATGTTTGTCACAATCATAAGGTTCTCCTTCTCGTCGTCAACGATGACGATAGTACCCTTGATCTTGAACTTCTTTGGCTCAACTGCAACGCCGGCAAAACCGGTAGTAGCATCGAGTGTCTCGTCACCAGTACCCTTCAAGGTAACCTTGGTCAACTCTGTGATTGCATCCTCGCCGAACATGATTTTCAACAAGTCCTTTGCCTTGGAAGGAACAACGAACTCTACGTTGAAGTCACCGAGTTCTGCGGTAGTTGCCCAGTCACCAGCAAGGCCGATAACCTTGTAGTGATTGATGGTTGGATCCTCCATGGTTGCCTTAAGGGAATCAACCTCCACAGGAAGCTCAATCTCTGGTGTGATGTCTACTGAAGCCTTGCTCAAGTCTGTGATAGCCTTTGAGTAGAGCAAAGTCTTAGGACCATTGAAAATGTCCTTCATCTTGTCAATAGTTGTCATTGCCATAATCTAAAATATTTTAAATTGTTATACCTGAATACTTATTTTGTTCTCAATCGTCCTTGTATGATGGTGACAGAGTATCCGTCTCCGTCGTCTGTTTGCATGGTTATCATCGGATTTGTTACGATGATGTTTTTGGTGGAGATAGGAAACTTATCCATGACGGCCTTCACCTTCTCGTCCACAATGGTCACATCGAGCGTATTAGGATTGCCGGCCGAGACCTTATCCTTTACGTACACTTCTATCTGTAGGGTGGTAGAGTAGTCGTTATACGCACCGTCAGAGTTCATCTCGTTGTTGTATATGGAAGATGGAAAGAAGACAACGATATAACTGTTTATCTTCTTGTCAACAGCCTTCGGGCGGTTGCGTGGGAACACCCTGTCACACACACCTTTCATGGCGTTGCCCACATCGAAGTATAATGTCTTAATACTTATCATAATCACACCTTCTTAAAGTATCTGACTAAATAATCTCTGAGCGACGTGATAACATCGTGACCCTTCTTTGCCTCAACGAATCTTGCATAATCAACTCCGGCAACAAGCAACATTTGCCAAGTGGAATCATACTTTCCTTTGCCATGTTCGTTGTACAAGAGTTCATCTTCTGCCGTTGCAGGGCCGTTCTGTCCACCTTCTCCGTATTCACCCTTGTAAGGTCTCCGTCCGCTGTCTTTGAACGAAAACGAACTACGATAGTACCTGTCAAGATTGTATCTCTCTCCTTCTGCAAGGGTTGGGCGTGTTGGCTCAGGGCCTGGGGCGTAGTGTATCGACTGCAAGGAGCCTTTGTAATATGTGCCTATAGCGGTTGATTTATACAGGTTACCTGTAACGTCATTATAGTCACGTGACTCATCTGCCGCCTTCATTGTCATTTCTGCTGCGTGGTCCATCTTCTGCTGCATCTTTGCTACAGCCATCTGACGGATTTTCTTTTCTGTTTCCACGAACTGATCTGCCAAACTCCCCATAGCCTAAACTCTTATATATTCCCAGTAAACCACAGTCCTGTTATTATCTGGTTCGCAGTCTTTGACCATACCTACCTCGGTGTTTTTGCCGACAGTGGAATAAATTGTATCTCCGTCAAGAGGACATCTGTCAGCACCCCATTCGTCATATCTGACAGGAATTGATGCCTTCCTCTTGTTCTGGTCAACATACTTATCTCCCTCTGTTGTGGTATCGGTGTAGCTGCGGCCTTCGCCATAGTAGAGAATGATTTCCTTGTCCTCACCAACCGGAGCATCATCATCGGCGAACGGGTCATCAGGGTCGGCTTTTCCGACGACCTTCCTCACGATCTTGATGATGTGAGGGTATCTTGGGTTTCTGATGTTTTCCTTTTCCATACGCCTTATTTGATAATGTGATGGAGAGGTTCTCCACAAGGAGAATAATTCGCCCTCTTTACTCCGTGGGAGGTCACCCGGAAGGTGGATTTTTTCTTGAGCATCGAGTCTGGCTCAAGCTTTTGGTAGATAGCATTAGCCTCCGCCTTCATTGCACTGATATCCTCGTCCGAAATCTCATACCCTCCTCCAGAGTGCGTCCAACCATTGTCGGAATCAGAGGTGTTGTTCACCTTGCTTGGGCCAAGACAAAACCACTTCAATGTATCGGCGTATGCTAAACTCAGCACGTCTGCATCACAGTCACACATCAGCGACTCAGGCTGTATGCTGCGGGTAAGCATGATTCCCAACATGGTCTTCTTTGGCACCTCAAACTTCACCCTGTTGATAAGGTAGTCGTATGCAGTGTAAACTTCCATCTCTGATTCCATAACCATACAATCTAATTACGTTAATAGTTCCAAGACCGAAATTAATCAGTCTTGGTAATGTCCATAATGCAATGGTCTGGGAAGTCGATGAGAGCTGGGCAAGCAGAGAACATGATGTCTGTGTGCCACTCCATATACTTACCGTTAGGAACCGTTGAGTTCATCAACAGACCGAGACCATCGTTGGTTGTACCGAACAAGGTAGAAATTGCCTTGTTGCCTGCATACTCAATCAGCTTTTTGTCGAGGCTGTCTGTACGCTCGAACTCACAGGCATCACCGGCAGGACGGAGAACGACGATATTGTCAGACCAACCCTGCTTGTACTCATCGGTTGTATGAGTAAGGTTGCGTTCCTTCTCAGTAACAATCTCGATAGGTGATACTCCCTCGAAATCAACGAATGCCTTGATGAACTGCTCTTTGCTGATAGGCATTGTCTTGGTAGAGGCAATGTAGTTCAGCTGGCGGTAATTGGTAACGAGCTCGCGGACCTCTGCGTTCTTCAAGAATACATTATAGAATGTATTGCGAGTCATCTGCCAGATCAAAGCACCATCGAAACCACCGCGGGTCTCACGATACTTAGCCTCCTTCTCCTTCATGTAGGTAAGGATGGTAGCAGTAGGGTCTGCCCACTTCTTTGCACCACCATTGATGAAGTTATCGCCATACTCGATAGGGTCGATAGCCCTGTGCAATGGGGTAGAGATACCACGGCCAATGCCTGAGTAGTCAATCTTACCGGTAGACATCAACTGAGCGGTCATAAAGTTCATTGTCGCATCAACAGAGTCGATACGGGTCTGAACCTCATCGCACCAGTCTGCCAAGATATCAGCATCGTTACCGAACTCCTCGAACTGCTTGATGCGTGCGTAACGCTCAACTGCGGTCTCAACATAACCAGGAGTAATGAAGTCTGGGATAGAAGCGGTGTAAAACTTGTGTCCGTTCTTGTCCATCTGGTTAGAATCACCGAGAGGTGCGCGGAGGTCAGCCATTGGAGCTGCCTTCAACTTGCGAGCCTTGACGTTGAATGTTGCCAATCCGTAGTTGTCGGTAGATGTCAGGAACGAAGCGTTATGTCCCTGTGTCTTGTACCAGCCGTAGTTAGTAAAGAAGATTTCCTTTTTGTCAAGGAAACTCTGCAAATATGCCGTATTCTCCTGAGAACCGAAGAACTTGGCAAGTCGCGAATTATTAAAATCAAATTTTGCCATAATCCTGAATCAATCTTTAAGGTTAATAATTAGAGATGGAACCATCCGTTAACGCGACTCTTGTTGAGAGCCTTGATTGCAGGAGGGATTGGAGACATCCTGTCGATATACATAACGGTGTCATCGTTAGCAAGGAATGGGGTAAGCATATAGCGAGCACCATCCTCAAAATCTTCACCTGGGGTGAACAGGAAGTCGTAGTCGCACTGAGCATAACTGTTAGGGTTGGTTACCATAGGCTTCTGTGTCGCGCCGGCAGCTGCTGCCTCAACGAGTACCGCATCCTTCGCTACAACACCGAGTGTTGCTGACAAAGTAAGCTTCCATACGTCTGCGCCAGCCTCGGTTGTCTTCTCAACACCCGTAACCGTAACTGCTGTACCTGTGCCATCGAGAGCGTCAGGAGCAACCATGATATTGTCTCCAATGAACGGAATGTGCTTGTAGCCATCGCGTACAATAAGGAGAGTTGTGTCAGTAGCACCGGTCTTCTTTGCACACTGGTAAGACTTAACAATCTTAACAGTTGCGCCTGCGTTGCCATAGATGCCAGGGTCATACTCCAGGAAGTCACCGGCGTAAATCTTTGCAGGACCCTTGAAAGGGTTGAGCAACTTACCACCAATTGTTGGAGTACGGAAAGCATCCTTTGCGGCGCCAATCAACTTGACGAATACATAGCGGATACCGCCGATTTCGCCACGAGCCTGGATGAGGGAACGACCTGGCAAGAAGCCGCTACCATTCATCCTTTCACTGTAATAAGGAGAAACTGTTCCCATAATCAATAAATAAATTTGTTATCCTGAATACTAATTGTTATTCGTCCTTAGGCTTGTGTCGAGATCTGATAGCTGCAACATCATCGAACTCGTGTTCGTCTACGGTTCCGGTTCCTCCGGCTCCGCCACCTCCGCTTCGAGGCTTGGTTTCTGGATTGATACCCGCTTCCTTGAGGTCGGCATTGTAAAGAACCTCTGCCTTACCGACAAGATCCTTGATGTCAACTTCACCATCTGGAATCTCAAGCTTATCCAAAGCTGTCTTAACGAAAAACGAATTCAAAGGAATGTTGGCTTTCTCAAACTTAGCCTTAAGACCTTCCTTAATGGAGTTCACCAACGCCTTCTTTGCGTCAGCGGCTTCCTTCTGCTCTCGCGCCTCACGCTCCTTCTTGACTTCACCGATGAGCTTCTTTGCCCACTCAGGCATATCCTCTTCGTCAGGAATATCGTTATTTTCAGGCTCTTCCTCCTCAGACTCAGATTCCTTTGCCTTTTGGCGTTCCCTCGCCTTCTTCTTATATTCCTTAACTTGCTGAGAAACGTCAGAATGGAGATTGCCGTCCATGCGTTTCAAGCGATTTGTAACCTTGGTTACCAACTTGGCGTTTGCAGCTTCGTCTTCACCAAAATCTTCGAGTACGTCATCAAGTTCTTCATTGATGGTTTTCTCGCTAATTGTCAACTTGGTACTACCGAGCTCCTTGTTGACCAATGCTAAGAGTTCTTCTCTTGTCATGTTGTTTTTTTGATTAAAAATGTTATTCTAAAAGTGGTTCTTCCACTCTAAAATGTATAAATATACCTTTTATTTTGCAAATATATGAATAAGTATGCAATTATCCAAGAAAAATTTATATTTTTGCAATATTAATTGTATTTTTATGCAGAAAGAAGTACTTTCAGGATTAAATTTGGATAATGGAGAGCCTATTTACACTCAAGAGTATATCCAATCGTTAAGAGACGCCGACAAGAAACATCCCGACAAGCTGAAGATCATCGCTCAGCGTGGCGGTCAGGAGGATATGCTCTCAATCGACGCCGATATAAAGATTTGTGGCGGAAGCCGCGGTGGCAGTAAGAGCTTTAGTTCTCTTATGGAAGTTCTGAAAGATATCAAAAATCCAGACTTCCATGCAACCATCCTCCGTAATGAAAAAGATGACTTACAATCCTTGGTAACAGACTCTTACAAATTGTTCTCCCAATTTGGAACTTACAATAAGTCACAGAACGATATGACCTGGAACTTCGACAACGGAGGATGGCTCAAATTCTCGTACTACGCAGGAGCCTATCAGGATTTCAAGACACGATTCCAGGGTCGCCAGTATGCCTATGTCTGCATCGATGAGGGTACTCAGTGCCCATATAAGAAGTTCAAGTACCTCTTGACCAACAACCGAAACGCAGCCAACATTCGAAACCGCTTCTGGATTACCTGTAACCCTGACCCAGAATCCTGGGTACGAAAGTTCATCGATTGGTGGGTTACCGACGAAGGATATATAGATCCGGAAAGGAATGGGGTTATTCGTTACTGCTTCATGGATGGTGATACGCCGGACTCAATCTACTGGGGCGATACAAGAGAAGAGGTATACGAGCAGTGCAAGGGCATTATCGATAGCCTTTGGAAGGATAGCTATGAGGAACTTGGTTATACAAAACTCGAAATGTTCATCAAGTCGGCAACATTCGTTCGCGCCGACGTATCAGAGAACATCAAGCTTATCTCTACCGATGTTTCATATCTCGCCAACCTTGCACAGCAGGATGAGGAACAGCGTATGCGAGACCTGGAAGCCAACTGGAACTGGAAAGCTGCTGGAGATGACATGATCAAGATGGAAGACCTTGAGGAAATCTACGACAACGCAGAACAAACAGGTGACGGAAAGCGCAGGGCCTCTGCCGATATTGCTTTCACCGGCGGCGATAACTTCGTGATGTGGCTCTGGGAAGGATGGCACTGTAAAGACTTGGTTGTTCTGAGGCTGGACCCAAAGACTCTTGTTTCGGTAGTTGAGGCTAAGCTGAGAGAGTGGGGTGTAGAAGAATGCAACTTCACTTACGATATGCAGGGCATAGGTCAGTACTTCAAGGGGTTCTTCAAGGATGCCGTTCCGTTCAACAACCAGGCGGCGCCTATTGCTCAAAACCACCAAGAAGAGGAAGGTATCAAATACCTCTACAAAGACTTAAAATCCCAGTGCGCATGGCTGTTCTATAAGATGATTAAGGATAGAAAAATATCCATTGAATCATCTCTTCTTGAAAGGAAATACTCAGGGAACGGATTCAGCAAAGTTCCTCTTAGGCAAATCTTACAGAAGGAGAGAAAAATGCTACGACGTGACGAGAACAGCGAAGGGAAGGGGTTCAAGCTATTGCCTAAGAAGGTTGCTAAGAAGTATGTCGGACACTCGCCCGACTTCTTCGAGTCTTGGTTCTACGTAATGATATTCAGTTTAATAAAAAAGAAACATAAAAAGGTAAAAGGATTATGGAGAATTTAAATTTTAGAGAAATACTCGTAAAGAAACCATTCTACGAGCTTAAGCCTGACGGATACATGAGCCATGGCACTTTCTCCGATAAGGTTGGTGATAGGAGTATGCAGAACATGCCTTACGACCCTTGCGTATGGAGAGTAAAAACCCAGTCCGACTTCCTTCGTGAGTACTTCCCAAGCGGACATAGAATCTGGGACAAAAACGCTTATCCGGACATTATTAAGGAAAATCCAGAGTGGGACCCGAAAGATCCTACTACAGGAAACCGCTACTACATACAGCCAATCACAAGATGTGCATTTTCCTTCCAGCAGGTTGTCGCAACGAAGCACACCCTACACTTGACAGGAAATGACATTCAGTTTGAGCTTGCCGACAGCACAGAGGAACTTGATAAGGAAGAGGAATCCCAGAAAAATCTTAACATCTTTAAGAAGGGTTGGCTTATGCACAACATGGAGATTGCGTTCTTCGAGGCAGTAAGCTCATACATGATCGTTGCTGAAACCGCCGCAGTCGGCTATATCGACAAAGGAAAGTTTGGAGTTAAGGTTCTGTCATTCAAGAATGGCGACTACCTCTATCCGCATTACGACTCGATCACCGGAGAGCTATCTGTATTTGCTCGCAAGTATTACGACTTGGATGAAGACGGAAACGCTCAGATTGAGTGGGTTGAGGTCTGGGACGATACCTATTATTATAGGTTTAGAAATGATGTCGGCAAAAAGAGTATAACAGAGAAAGCTGTGAATCTCATTAAGGGGTTGTTCGGAATGAACGGATATGCTCTTGTTGAAAAGAAAGAACATCACTTCAATTCGATTCCGGTTGCATACATCAGAAATGATGAGGGACCTTGCTGGTCCAATGTTCAGAAGAACATCGAAGACTACGAGGAGGCATTCTCGTATCTTTGCGAGAACAACAAGGCGTATGCCTTCCCTGTATTCTACGTAAAGGGTGATGGTGATGAGATTACCATTTCAGGCGACGATATGACTGGAGCTGCCAAGGTTATCGCTATGAACAGCAAGGATAACGACGCGGGATTCCTCAATGGAACCGACGCGTCAGATGCTTTTGCGACACAGCTCAACAAGTCGTATGACCTCATCTACGAGTTGTCGTTTACCGTAAAACCTCCCGAGCTGAAGTCAGGAGACCTCCCTGGTGTAGCCATCAAGCTTCTTTATTCTCCTGCATTAGAGGTTGCCATGAATGATTCCCAGAAGTTGCAGCCGTTCCTTGACAAACTGGTTGAAATTGCCAAGTTCGGAATCGGCCACGAAAACAACGCGACGGCTTCTATTGTTGGTCTCGATATCAATGCATGGATTGAGCCTTATACACATCAGAACAAGACGGAACTTCTTACAAATCTTGCAACTGCCGTTCAGAACGGATTCCTCTCGAAGCAGACTGCATCGGAGCGTTGTCCTGACTTCCCTAAGAATGCCGAATGGGAGCGTATCTTACGAGAGAAGAAAGAGGAGGACCAGCAAGACCTTCTTATGGATATTCAGCGTGCGGATAATGAGACAGAGAATGCTATCGAGGAGGAGGAAGCTACAGCACGAATCAATAAACAGCAGGGTGGTAACGACATAAACACCGGCGGTGGCCGCAAGGCAGGGAGGCCAAATCGCAGTGGCAAGAAATGGGACAAAAATCACAACAATGACGTGGACGACAAGAATAATTGGAAAAAATACAATCAAACCCATTAATAGCCTATGGATGAATTAAAACGTTCTGTCGATTACAGCCGGAAGCGCTTGCAGGCAATCCGAAACTGCGAGAGCCACATATCAGATATCCTCTGGAAATCGACACAGAAGGTAATTACCGCAAGTAAGCGATACAGAGGTGCGGGCAGGCTCACAAACGAGTCAGCCCTGCTCTCTTACGCCAAGAATATTACTGCTGAGGCAGAGGAGAGCATCAATAGCTACATATCTGCATACTCCAAGGCTTCATGCAAGATTCTCGGGATTGACAGCGAGAACATAGAATCGTTTCTCGTCAGCGACATCTACGGAAAGACAACATCCGAAAGAAATGCCGTTTATCTCGGAAACTTTGCTGAAGATATTGTAAGGATGATAAAGGCTGGTACTCTTATGGGATATTCTGACCAGCAACTCCTGTCTTCCATCCGCACAGGCTATAAAGACCCATATCACACATCAGTCATCACCAAAGCGAAGAGAAAGGATATCAATATCGATGTTCCTTCTTACGGAAAGGGCTACTACAAGAACGCCTATCAGAATATCGTAAGAAATGCTTCTCAAGTGATTGCTTTGGCGTGGGGACAGGCAGAGCAGGAGTATGGGCAGGAGCATAAGGCTATCGGATTCTATGTCAAGAGAGGAAGCAGCTATCCGTGCGACATTTGTCAAAATGAAGCCGATGCTGGCATCCATTCTTTCAAAGACCCATATCCACCGTTCCACGTTTCGTGTTGTTGTTACACTTTATTTGCTTTCAAGGATAATAAAAAGAAATAAGATTATGATTGAAGAAACAAAAGGATACACATTATCCGTCGATATTTACAAAAAGGTAAAGGCTCTCAAGATGAAAGACCCTCGCTATTACATCTACGCCAGCCTCCGTGGCTCCGGCATGTCTATCCGTGACAGTTGGGCTGTTGCCTTTCAGGGAGAAGGATTCAACTGGCCAAAAGACACATTAGAGCGAGAAATGAATAAGCTCGAATCCCTGGAGTCTGTTCAGACAAGAATCGCAGAGGTGCAGGGCAAGAAAGCGAAGAACGAGAGCGCCGATGAGCTTTCTCCTGAAGAGTTGGCAAAAGCTACTTCCAAGGAGCAGATTCTCACAGACCTCGTAATTGCAAGACGAAGGATGAAAGAGGGCACAAAGGAGTGGACAGAACAAACACGACTTATAGCAGAGTACGCAAGAATTAAACAGGACGAGCTTCAAACTGAGGATTCGACCGTACATTTTTACCTCCCAATAAATTATCCAACCGGCAAGAATGACTGCTTGTTGTTTAAGAATGGACTCTGTAAGGGTGGCAAATAGTTAAATTCGTGTTAAAACAACTTCGATATACCATAAATCCAACAAAACCAAGTACCTTTGCAAACAGATTATGTTCACAGATTCTTTCTGCTGTTCGTAATTCTAAATTTTTTTTGGTTAAAAAGGGGGTGATATCTTCTCAGATACCACCCCCTTACTTTTATATAAATGAAGTAGAAGAAAATATACGATATATCACGAATATTTCTCTCCTGTGATAAGCTCAAGGGCTATCCTAAGCCGATCATCAAGAAAAGAGTCGTTAAATGTAGGAAGAAGTCCGTATGGAGGCAGTTTCTTTGTCTCTGCGGCCTCCAAAATGAATTGGAGAGCCTGTACCAGGGAATTGTGGTCCTCGACTATCTCAATCAATTTGTCACTCATGCTGGCCTCCTTCCTTCTTAATCTGTTCTGCCATACCAAGAAGAGTATCAGCGTGTTTGTCTCGGTCGATGACTTCCTGTACAGCCTCATCACTTTCTTTGCTGAGTTGTTCGTCACTCTTACCCTTGTCGGCAGCAGCGTTTCTTCTTGCAGCCTCACGAGCAATGTATTCGTCACGGAGCTTCAACTTGCCTGCTGTGTATTCCGCATCGCCAGGCAGCGATGTATCTGCAAACATAAGCTGGGCAAACGCCTCGATGATGTTTCCATTATCCTTGGAGAACTCATAATGGTCTCCTACAGCCACAGGAACACATTCATCGAGCGCAGCGTACATGGATGTGCCGATAGAGTACTCGATTCCCCATGTGCCGGCAATGTCTGCAATCTTGATGAAAGGCAACGAGCCTCTCTGTAAATGCTTCTTGATCTCAGCAGGAATATCCTCTCTGAGTGAAGCAACCTCTTTCTTCGACAAACTCTTACTGAACTTCAGTACAGTGAAGTGTCTTGTCTTGATAGTCTTTCCAAATGGTAATGCCATGATAACAATATTTTAAAGTTCAACTTTTATTTCCTTATACTCGAAATCTGTGCAAGCATCATCATCTTCCGAAACGTCTCTCCCGAAGCGTTCTTCTTTACACTCCCACACACCGTTGTCAAAGAAGAAGCAGTCCTTGCAAGTGTAATCAGTCTGTTCCATGTTCCAATAATTTTATTTCGTCCTGGATATAAAACACCGCTTTACGCAAGTCCTCGATGCGCTTCTCGGTCTTTGTTTTGTTGCCATCCACCTTATCCTTGCGCAGGAGATACTTTATAGCGTTCCCTGTATTGAAGTCAAGATGTCTGCAAATATCCAAAGGTTCAACACCGCACAAATCTTTCAACCACGCGTAATGGGATGGGTGAGAGACCTGCTCTGCCTTTCCGTTTGCGGATTCTCCTTCACCTTTCGTTACTATATTGTACTTTGTACCAAACATCATAATATTCTCCTCGCGAAAACGAGCGATATACTTGTAATCTGTGCTAACAGATGTACATATATAAACATCAACATCCTTTCTCTCGGCAATGAACAGAATAGGGGTGCTACCGCCATGAGTACCTATCGGGTCAAAATTGCATTTTAAGCAATCATTTCGTGTGATGTAAAATAGCAGCCCAACCTTAATATCTTCTTTCTTAATCATAAGCTATTTCTCCTTATCTTTAATTTCAACGAAATCGCCAATGCCCAAACGAGCCTTGTTGATGCAATCACATATCCACCCCATAAGGTATGCCTGATGTTCATTGTAGGCACCCCTGAACCTCTCAAGGTCACAGGCGTCATTCATTGACGAAAGAACATGAAATGCCTCGTGGCTGATATTTCTAATAGTCATGTCTTTCTTCTTTGGGAAGACGACAAGATTGCCGAGGTAATTTCCTGCTTTGCTCATGCATTCGTCATAAACAATACCTCCGTAGTTTCCTTCATTCATAGGCTCATCGTTGTGAACAAGAGGTTTGCCTTTCATGTCGGTAAAGCATTTGTCTATTTCTTCTTCGGATGTATTGTACATCACCCAAAGCCTCCTTGGGTAAATCTGTGGTATATATTCGTAATATCCCTTCTTCTTCATATCTCAACTATTTCTGTTTTAAAATATTACCACAAGCTAAGTTAGTTTTAAAAAGGAAATCTCTTGCAGGAATAACGATAGCTCCCTCATCCCGAAAGCCTTCCGATTTGCTTATCTGGGTATTGAACGGCCTAAGTATCGCATCCTGATCCTTTATCTCTACCAAAAACGGTGTTGGAGTATCATCCAATGTCTTCCACCATATATTCTTAAATTCATGAAGGAAGCATCCGGAATCTACAGATATTACCTCGTCAATAAGAAAGAATAAAAGACCTTCCTCAATCATGTCGTACATAGACCTGAGTCTATTTTTATATTTCCAAGAGTATCTACCTTTCATAAGCTCATTGTTTATGTAATTTACCAATATGCCACTTTGAACAAACATTGCATAAGTAAGGATGCCAGCCGAGTGCCTTCAATCTCGAATTCTGGTTCAGAAACTCCCACGCATCATCTTCAGTCTCGTATGCAACCTTCGCCTTCCAAGAACGAATCTTCCTGGTCCAATGCTCGGGGTTGGGCTTAAGCGGAGGAACTTTATTAGGATTGTGATGTCTTCTCATAAGCACTGGAATGAAACACTGTTCAATGTCTTGTTCACTACAACCTCCTTTGTTCCGTACATTGTTCTCAGGCACTCCAAGACGTCATCACGAACGGAAGCCATGATCTCCTGCTTTGAAGCTGTAGCTGGAACAATACTATCGTCAGACTTCTTCTTGACAATACGGGAGATAACCTCCTTGACATATTCCTTGTCTATCATATTCGTATAGATATTTAATCGTCACCTTTGATAAAGCTCTCGGGTTCATCGTTGTCCTCCTCACCCTTACAAACCTCATTGATGAGGATCTCCTGCTTCAGGTCCGCCTCCGTGACACCAAACATCTGATAGGCATTGCCCTCCTTCGTGCGCTTCTTGAAGAAACCGTACTTGGCCCACATATCCCTACCAAACTTGTTCATTGACGGAATATCCTTCTCGTCAACGTCGTTGATAGCGCAAAACCTGCGCATACACTCATAAAGCATGGTGGAATTGAAGAGATTTGACACTTCGCCCTTTGCTTGGGCATCACTCCTTATACCGTAAGCGCGTATCCAGGCGTATATGGGCTGAGAGCCAAGAAGGGACAGGAGAAGTTGTTTGGCACTTCCTTCGGCGGCAGGAAAACGGTACTTACGCTTCCTCAACTCCTGCGCACCCCGCATGACCCAGTTGAACACTCCACTAAGCTCCCTTCTTATAATCTTACTCGAAAGCTCCGGGTCCTGGCGCTCCTTGGGTACGGTAACGTCAAAGCTTACATACTGCAAACGTCTGATAAAACCAAGCGACGCATCCTCTGGGAACGGAAGCTCATTGAGGTTAAAGATGAGGTACGGGATATTGTTGGCCTCAAGAACATTCCTGCCAAGCTCTCGCATGGGGACAGGCTCTCCGCTGACAAGCCTCTTGAACATGCCGGTGTTCTTCCTTCCGAACTTCCGCGGATCAGAGTCCGACGACCAGTTGAAGATGGCGTTCCTTATCGGATATCTACCCCTCATTCCCTCATCACCCTCTGCGGTAAGGTCGGCATAATCCATCTTGCTTATCCTGTCCTTGCCAAAGAGGTTACAAGCCACATCGAAAATAACGCTCTTCCCGTTGGCTCCCGTGCCTATAAGAAGCAGACACAGCTCTATCTTCGACGATTCCTTTCCCTCATACGGGTTGTAAGCCGTTCCGCGCTGTATCAAACCTAAACCAAGGAACATCTGTAGTATCATCCTCGATGTCCTGTCAGGGAGCACCTCATGGATAAAGTTCATCCACCTGTCGCACTTGGCCTTCGGATTGAAGTCGTAAGGATGATAGTAGGTCACATGATAGTCAGGAGAAAACGGCATAACGGCAGGATTCTGCAAGCCTCTACCGAAATCCACAACACCATTGCTGAAAGCCACGATGTCAAAGGACGGATGAAGAATGTTGTAGCACTCTATGACGTCAATGAAAGACTTGTTCATTACAGTGCTGACGCCAATCATCGGACTTATGGCGAGGTCAAGGAGCAACAGCTGGTAGGTCTGCTCCAGGACAATCCTTGGGACGGACTCGTATATCTTGCCATTGAAGATGTAATAGCTGCCCTTGTAATACTTTACAGGAGCCTTCTTGGCAAGCTGACGCATAGACCTCACGAACTGAGACTTCAGGATATTGTAAGTATCCGAATTCACCCTGCCCCAAGAGGTAGAACGCAATGCGTCAAAACCAAACTCGCTTTGCCTCGTCAGGTCCAGTAGCTGCGTGTGTAAAGTGTCTATAGCTAAACCATTTTCCATCTGTGTATAATAATTTTTTAGTTTCTGCGTTATTTTAACATGTAAGAACCCCTGTAAACAAAGGAACTTCGGTGGATTACGCACCACAAGTGGCCATCACCTATATGCCCTATATAATAATAGGAATAATGCAAAAATAAGAAATAACTACATAATTATGCTAAAACACATTGTTTATGCGGTATATTTATACATTATTAACATTCAAAAGGTGGAGGATAAATATACATTTCACACTTTCAATAAAAAGGGTAAGACCATAAAGTAAATTATCCTGACAAGTCGCAAGCAAAGGTGTTTGTATAAATATGCAATACAGAAGAAAAGTAAACTTTCTTGACAGATTAAGTTAAAAAAAAGAAAAAATTTTTGTGTGAGGTGACTACGCCCCAGGGCTGCGCTCCCATAGGGGGGATGGGGGTGCTTTAGTCAATTATTATTACATATCCATTCGGTTTACTCCATATAAACCAAACCATATTTCGCAATTTTGTTTTACAAACGTTAATTTCTGTTAATTTGCAATATCGCTCTTGTAACTCTCTAATACTCAACCATTTACACCTGCATAATCATTCACCGCCTTTTGTATAAATATACGCCGTGGAACATCAAAACATATTACAAAGGACTTGATTTCTTAAATGTTTACATTTTCCAACAGGTTGCACACCTCGTTTTCTGCATAAATATTGTCAAATAAAAAAAATTTTTACTTTCAATTTGTAACCTTGTAACTCGTTGCTATACAGCATTTTAATAAGTGTAAGATATACACCTGTAAAGATTTTAAGCTTTCGTAACCCGCTGTATATCAACACATTATAGCATGTATGTAAAAATCTTTTCATCGTTTTGGTTAAATATCCATTTTGTTTCTTGTTTTGCTTATAGTTTTTAAGCCCTATTTGCTTAAGTTTCCATTTTGCTATATAAGCATTACAATAAAAAGTTACGTAAACGTTACATTTTGACCTTTTTCTATATATATTAAGGAATTGCACACCATTTTTAACGTATGTAAAATTGCATATGGCTGATTATCAAGCAGTTACAGGCTTATAGATTGATAAAAAAAAGGTATTTTTTATATCAATTTTTAGCCGTATCTTTGCATTGCGAAAGCAAAGCAAAGAGTTGCTTTGATGGGTACTACGAAGTACTTAACACGTATTTTTTTTAACTTAAAGCGGGCGCACCCGCTCTCGTGTGGAGAGGTGCAAAACAACATGACAACAAACAATAAGTCAAACGTAGCTACTTATGTAGCAGAGTGTAAAGAAAACGCAACAATCGTTGCAAGTCTTGAGGTATTGAACGACTACAGAAAGGCGTTACTTTCAGAGTGCACAAATAAAGAAGTCGTTGCAGCACGTAAGGCATTGGAAGAAGCAAGAAGCAAGTACAACAAACTTGCAACCGCTTACGTGTTGGGTGAGGAAAGCTATTGCAATTTACAAACGGAGTGCGTACGTGCAGCCGTTAGCGAGTTTAGCCACACGCACAACGTGCCACGCTTCTTCCAGTGGTTCAACGACAACGGAAAAGATGAGCAAACGGCTATTATTGACTCCGTGCAGCGTTTAGGCTCAAAACTTGCTTCTTTGCATACTTCCTTTGCGAGTGGTTCAAAGACCGCACGCAAACAGAAAGCAAACGAAGAAGACCTAACGGAACGTATTGCCCAACTGCAAGCCGAACTTGCAGCCTTAAGAGGCGAGAAGTAACAAGATAGAGCGAAAGCCCTATCTTTAAAACCTACTATCTTTCCCCACGGTGGACACAATAAATCCACCGTGGGATATTATACACCAAGTCCGGAGATTTGGCGCGGGCTGTCATGCCCTTATTTTTCCCACACTTTTTGGTAAACCTTGTCGTGGTGTGTGGGCTTAACTTTAGAGAGAGAATTTATTCTCCCTCAGGGGACTAATTGCCAAAAATCCAAGACGGAAACGTTCTCCCGAAGTAGCGAGCGAGCTGCATCACAGCGAGAGCGGCGGGCGAGAAACCCCGTCAGTCTAAAACAACGCTGAGACAGGGCGGTCGGCACAGGGCGTTATCGCAACGACCCAAGCGAGCTAACCACTCTCCTCCCTTTGATGGGGTTCGGTCACGACAACCGACGGAGAGCAGGAGCGAGCGGAAGCAAGAACGAAGTCTCAGGGCGGCAGAAGGCGGCGTAAACAAACAAAATCATAATTCATATTCTATCGTTTGGCACACGTGGACGAGTTCCTAAAGTGCTGCGCACATTCATTACAGGGCGCGGGTGGTACAAATCTGTAATCGTGAGTAGTTATCGTTTATCTCACGTGAGGTATATCCAAAAGGTCTACGATACGTAAGTAGTTGTACGTATAGCTATATCGCTACACAAGTAGCGGACGTGTGGGAATTATTCCCATGAAAACGTGCGGAGAACGCTGAGGGGTTATCCGCTGGTGTCTTTCGAGATGCCGACAAGTCCTCAGAGGGTGACGAAGCGACACAATACGGTGTCGTGGGTGACAAGCGTGCACAATGAAAGTGTATCATCCTGGCAATGGCTGCGCATGGAGAGATCCGTGCGTGGCTCCTATTATATGAACCATTTAAAAATTAGAATTATGAAAGAACAGATTTTGAAGAAGATAGGAAAGACGCTTGTACGTATTAATGTAACAGACCAGAGTGCAGAGGATGCCTACGATGAACTCGTTAACAGCAGTCCTCGCCTGTTTGGTATGCTTTCCAGTATCTACAGACTGAATGACGAAGAAGAAAGATTCGCTTGGTCTGCCGGAATTCAGTAGCCTAATCTCCCTACACTTGTAGGGAACAATAACCATAAAATTTTAGAGTTATGAGTACAATGAGAATAAAGTGCCTTTCCATGCGAGAGGTCGAGAGTGTCATTGCGGATGCTCAGGAGATTTTGAGTCATGTTGAATTCGGGTCGCTGAAGAATGGTGTGCTTACATTATTCTGTGTGGCTTGAGCCTAAAAATCCGTAGCCAGTACGATAATTGTCGTGCGTGTGCTACGGAACAATCACTAACAATTTTTAGAATTATGAAAGCAAGACAGATTATTTATTCAAGTACGATAATTCTGCTTGGATTTTTTCAGGCGCTTCCTGCGCTGTTGTGTTTGGCAAGTACGAATATTCCTGTAATTCTGCTTGGAATTATTTGGGGTGTTCTGCTTGGTAAGTTCTGGAGCAGTACGATAATTGGCAAGTGGTATTTCCGCGAGCTTTGGCGTGCTACACTCCGCTTGGAAAATCTCATGTTCCCTGAGGTGTGAGAGAGTTGGCAAGTACGAAAATTCTGCTTGGAAACATTCGGCTAAATTCTGCTTGGAGAAATTCAGGCAGTACGATAATTGACCAAGTTACAGAATTATGAGAAAGACAGAATTAAAGAACGTCAAGCGAGGAGAGTTTTTCCGCTTGGCGAATTCAGAGAGCGCTCCCGTATGGGTGCGTGACGGATACAACAGAAGTAGCCGCAAATACGAGGGTTACAAATATGATGACGTGTGTCACTGGAGGGAGTTCAGCGGCACACGTATTGTTTACGTGGATTTCTGCTTTTGAAATCCTATAGCCTAAATGCTGCCTGTTCCGTGGGCAGTACGATAATAACCAAAATATTAGAAATATGAACTTTAAGACATTTAATTTAGTCGACAAGATTAACGCTACAGGGTTGGATAATACAAAGTGGAATATTTATATACACTTGGATGAAACAGACACGAAGGAATTTTACGGAACAAGAGAGAGCAAAATGCTCCATCCTGGAATTTGGATTAGCGTTGTTGAGGAAAAGAACGGTGATTTTCCTTTCCGTGACCTTTGCAAGCCTGATCATGTTGTAGACATTGACGAGCGCTATGTTATCTTATTCTACGATGTCGATTAGCCAAAAATGTGCCCGGGCATTTTCCTGGGCATACTATGTAAAACCATAAAATTTTAGAATTATGCAAGACAGGAAATCACAGAAGAATTTCGAGCGTGCTCTTATGCACGAGATGGAAAAGATCAAGATTGCAGCACGTCAGTGGTACAGCAACAACGCGAAGGGCTACAGGGATTATCGTAGCCGTGAGTCTATCTCAAAGAGTTTCAACGAGATAGCCATTTTGTGTATGAGCTAAAATTGTGCGTGGCGGTTGTCACGCATACAATTCACCAAAAATGTAGAATTATGAAACGGAAGAAAAAACTAACGGGCTACGTTCTTGTAGATCCGTTCGATGGTGCAATCTTATGTCAGTATCCAGTAGGACCGTGTTTTGACAGAGATTGCATTTCTGCGAAGATGGAGGCTATTCATGACGCAGAAGAAAAAAGGATAAAGGGTTGTTGTATGGAGGTTTACGGATGTATTAATAATACGTATTCTGACGGAACAAGAATTTATCCGCACGATTAGCCAAAATTGGGCAGTACGATAATTGTGCTGCCTGCTATTAACCAAAACATAGAATTATGGAAACAGTAAGAGTAACTGACAGACACGGAATAGATCGAGAGTGGGATATAGTCACAGAGAGATGTGTAGGATGCTGCTTTCACGGATTGATGGACGGCAAAGAACATTGCTGCCCTCATAATATTGCGTGCGGTGACAAGTAGTCAAAACTGCGGGGCACGTCCTGTGTCCTGCTTCTATTATTAACCAAAAATTTTAGAATTATGACACAAGCAGATGTTAATTTTCTACAGGCACTTGTAGAGTCTCACGAGCAAGTTATTGCAGCAGACTGCAAGAGACGTAAATTAAGCAGAGAAGTTTATAACAGGCGTGTATCTCAGAGCGAGAAGAGAGCGAATAAGATACTTCGTGAGATGATGTGTCGCTAAACAGGGTAGAGCTATTGTTCTACCTACATAATAACCAATTAACGAAAGAATTATGGAATATTTAAAGACACAAGAGTATCATACACGTATTGATGTGTATTTTGATGGAGAAAAGTATGTATTCATCAACGCATTCCACGGATGTGTGGCAGTTGCGAAAAGAGAAGGACTCGTTGAGTTCACTAATGACGGATACAAGGCTCACGTCAAGTTCAAGGTCGAGAAAACGAGATGCACCATCAGTAAGAGAACTATAGATGGCGCAATCAGTAAGATGGAGAACAGATACATGAGCACTATCGTTGAGTATGAATGGGAGGAGGTTGACAGAGATGACTTGCCTTATGCCGTGAGCGTAAAAGTAGAGGAGCGTTAAGCCAAAAATCCTGCGTGGAGACACGTAGGAGCAATTATTAACTAAATATTCAAAGGATATGGAAAGTATTGAAGCTATGCTGTGGGATTTCATTGTTGACAACAATATCGCCACAGAGGACGAGGTTAGACTTGTCACGGATATTAATGGATTGAGCGAGAACACGATGACTGACATTATTTATGCCAAGACAGGACTACGCAGTTACGAGCAGTGTACAGAAGAAGGCTACTCCGGCACAGATGAGCTTGACAGCTATTATTGTCTTGACGAAGAAGACTATGAAGATGAGTAGTATTTGCCTAAAAAAGGTGCGCCCATACGTGAGTGTGCCTTCTATTGTTTAACCAATATTTTTGAATTATGGCAAGAAAAGGCAAGACACTGGAGCAGCAGTGTAAATATTACAACTGCGAGGATTTCGTTAGAGATGTAATGTTATATCATTACAACTGCGGAAACAAGAAAGGTATGGTAGAGGACTACAAGGAACTCAACATGGAGGCAAGACAGATTGCCGTCCAGCAGATGTTTGAGTACGGCTACCAACCTGTTCTACAGGATATCATTACACATCTTATGTTCGGTTAGCCAACCAATCCTCACTCCCACGGGTGGGGATTTCTATTAACCAAATATTAGAATTATGATAACGGATTACTACACAGCCGTACACTGGCTAAAAAGTGCGTTCATCCTCTGTAACGAGATTGTAGAGAATGACGAATCAGTGATTGAAAACATCGAGTATCCAGAGTTGACAGAAGAAGAAAGGAACAGAATCGAGATATTCCAGTGGTTCCTCACTAACATGAGCGAAGAGGATAAGGAATGGATGCAGAAGAATTTCCCTGATCTTATCTTCTCTTACTCAGACAAGCTTGGCTTGTGGATTCTTTGCGTAGATCATTTTGGAACGATGTGGAAGGGAGTCCAAACGACTACCAACTGCGAGAATGCGGCAAAGGCTAGCCAGCTGCCGTAGCCAAACCAATCCTCACTCTTACGGGTGGGGATTTCTATTAACCAAAAAGATTGAAATATGAAGAAAATTGAGATTACGAGAGCTGGCGTGTCCTGAAGATGCGCCGGATGATTACGAACCTGATGAAACAGAATGGTATGACGCTTGTGTGGATTCTCTATTCGGCTACACGGATTGCGGCTTAGAGCCTGACAAGTTTGAGCCATCAGATGCCATGAGCGTGACAGGTATCATTAATATCAAGAAGCCTTAAAAACGGAGGGAGCAATCCCTCTGACATTATTAACCAATAAATTATTAAGAATATGGCATTACAATGGAATTGGAAAGACAAGATGGGTAAACTCACCATCAGACGCAAGATGAAGAAGTATTACATCAACATTTACTCCGGAAACGCTCTTGCTGTGTTCATACATGAATACAAAGACAGCGACGGAAAGGAAATGTATGTATTATACGACTTTTTCGCTGACAAGAAACACATCAAGAATATTATTAGTAGCCACAAGGACCTGATAAGCGACGATGTTGTCAAGATTGAGTTGAATCTCTGGTACAAATCAGCAAGAGAGCTTCTTCCGTATCTCGTCAAGAACGGGTACAAGGTTGAGTGTTATTACAAAGAAACTAAATCCGAATAATCATGAAGAGATATTACGTATCAGTCACAGAGACTTTAAACAGGGCAGTCAGCGTTGATGCTGAGAGTGAGAAAGAGGCTGTACAGAAGGTGCAGGATGCCTATAACAATAGTGAAATCATTCTCGATAGCGACGATTTCTGCGGAGAAACAATAGAGGCAGAAGATGATCAGGGATTCTACACCGATTACGAGAAAGAGTACGGCGAGACTTATCAGAACATCGACTAAGCCAAACGGGGAGAGTAATCTCCCTACCAATAACCAAAACATAAGAATTATGAACAACGTAAGATTTATTCCAGGATACTATGAATGGCATCTCGTTGATGAGAAAGACAACGTGCTTCTCAACATTCCAGATGGTATCATTGACGATTGCGAGACAAAGGCTGATTTGGATTTCGTTATAGGAGACATTCCAAGACAGGCATTGCGAGCAGTCGAAGAAGGGGAAGAGCTCTATGGATGCGACGTAAGCAAATACGTCAGCGACATAGATGATGACTGCGTAGCCAAGCTTATGGCAGATACCCTATCAGAATATCTTGGTTTAACAGCCTAAAAGCCGTCTGAAGACGGCACTACAAACCAAAACAAGAAGAATTATGAATGAAGACAAAATCCTAAGTATGTTCTTTGAGCCGGAGCGGTGGCAGAATGCTATCAGCAAAGGCATTGACAAGGACATGAACAAAGCAACCCTGTATCAGCTCACGACACCAGAGGCCCGTCTGATAATGTATGAGAGGATCAAAAGTGGCAATTACAAGATAATGCCGCCACATACAGCCAAAATTCCAAAAGACAACGGAGATTTCCGTACTGTCTATGTGAATGAGCCTGTAGACAGAATCCTTCTGAGCATAGCCAACGACCTCTTGTTCGAGCTGATGCCAGAGATGGTGCATCCACGCTGTACGTCGTATCAGAAAGGTATCGGCTGCGGTCGTGTGGTGCAAGATGTGTCTCGGATAATATACTCAGCAGAGGGAAAAGTCATCGGATGGAAAGGTGACTTCTCCAAATACTTCGACAGCGTACCTATTCGGTTCATCGACTGGGCGTTTGATAAAGTAGAGGAGAAGTGCGGAAAATCTGCGCTGATAGATGTCATTCGTGAATACTATCACACAGACTTGTATTTCGATGAGGACAACAACCTCTGCGAGAAGTATCAGTCCCTCAAGCAGGGATGCTCTGTTGCTGCATGGCTGGCTGATGTCATTCTCTATCATCTTGACGACAAGCTGTCTAAGCTTAACGGATATTACGTCCGCTATTCAGATGATACGCTGTTTGTCGGTGAAGACTATGAGAAAGCCATGGATATCATGAAGAGCGAGCTGGAGATGATGCAGATGACGCTCAATCCGAAGAAGGTTGAGTATCTTGACGCAAATCATTGGTTCAAGTTCCTCGGATATTCCATCAAGGGTCACAATATTTCCCTGTCGTCTACTCGCATCAAGATCTTCCAAAAGGAGATTGAGAAGAGGACGATCAAGAAGCGTGACACCACGATGACGAAAGCCATCAATGCCGTAAACAGGTATCTCTACAAGGGATACTGCGATTATTCCTGGGCTACTCAGGTTCTTCCGGTCATAAACGTGAAAGAGGACATCAACAAGCTCAACACCTTCGTCATGGACTGCATACGTGCGGTCAAGACGGGCAAGAGCAAAGTTGGTGGTCTTGGATACGTGAAGACTCAGGCAGTAGGTTGTATAGACCGAGGTCGTGGCAGGAACGTGAAAGCCAACAGGAACAAGACAGAGAGCGAAATCAATGGGTATCTATCAATAGGTTGTGCTCAGAATGCCTTGCGGACGAGCAGGGCAGCGTACAACACATTGGTGAATACTCTGTAGATGTATCACCAAGCGCAAAGGTTTTGCCGGAATGAAGAGCGATTTAACTATCCGGTCTCGTAGCTCTCGACCAGGATACTATCGAACTGATAAAGCTATGCGCAGTATCTTCTGACCGGCAGACTCTGTAACCGAGCACACGGACGTGGGAGAAGGACGGATTATTTATGTCACGCCTCTATGATTACCTTCAGTATGGGCCTCTTTCGCTCAAGTGATACTTGAGACCAAAGGGACCATACTGAAGATACACAAGGCGTGCCTAATCGCAGAAGTACAGAAATGTGCCAGTCCGTATGACTCCCACAGGTGGCGCACACCACCACTCCCTGATGAATGGCAGAAGTTTATGCAACAGGTCTCTTAACCAGAGTTCTGGATCCTGGTAACCGTCATAACTATGAGCGGTGACCAGGATCCTGAATTCTGGCGAATCCTGTGTCAAATCAGAAACATAAAGTATTGTGCCGAGCCATCGGTCAGGGAATTACCCGAGTACGAGGGTTGTCTTCGGTTGGGGAATAAGTTTAAGCGAAGTCTTAATCCATCACGCGTTTCCTGCCAATATCAAGCCGTCAACGCGTGTCATCAAGACTCCTTTATCAGAACATTACATTGCCGTACAAAATTCCCATGTCGAAGACAACGTTATTGCCAAACGAGGTACACAAGGAGGCGGTACGATTTAATACCACGTGATAAAAGCAGATCACTGACACTGGGTTATACCCAGGTAAGTGATCTCCTCTCTCACGGGGTTATATCAAAATCATACAGCTATGGCAACGAGCCTTTAAGTGTACCTACAAACAACCAAAAGTGAATTGCATCACGACTTATCAAGAGTATGAGGTTTACACACCCGCGTTCAATTTGATTCTGGCGCCGCACAATATTGCGGCGCCTGCATCATTATGACGCTGGTATCATCATAAAACTATATTCATGCAACATAATACATGAGATAAGTCATTCGCATTGCAGCGGTGTCCGACAAGGTTTGACAATTCATCCTACATCCCTTCGTCGAGAACTCGCAGAGGTGGAGCTTACGCTCCATGAGGGCGACTTCTTGCGAAGTTATGTAGCTAATCGAATGCTTAAAGTCATGCAGCATATAAAATTGAGTCGGAATAGGTTATTGTGAGCCGAATAGTACGCAAGAAGGAAAGATTTAGACAAACAGTCCGTATCTTCCTGAGTCCGTCCAGTTATTACCTGGACGACTCAGGATTCACTCGACTGTTTACATCGAGCGCATACAGAAACACAACGTATCCTTTGATCGTACTGCTATTAACCAATATTTTAGAATTATGATATACGAACTAATTATCAACGAGGTTAGGGACGGTGCAAAGTTCACCGTCAACTTTCAGAAGAGAACTTGTAGAGTGAATGGTAAGATTATCGTGAATGATATGCAGTATAATGGCTGGCTTGGCACATTTCCTTCTACGGAGGAAGAAATAATGAGCAAGATAGAGCAGCTATATCAGGAATACAAGCATTCTGTGCCGTCAGAGCGTTCTGAATCACATCGACACTACTACTTCAAGGCTTTGCCTGAGAAAGAGCTCTCAGACGAAGATATGATGTACGGAGAGCGACGTGAGGTGGCGAGATGCAGACTGGAGGTGTATGTCCTGTTCTGCATAATTCTTGGACGCCTCACATGGAATCCTTCATGGGGAACGTGGTTCTGGCGTTCTAAAGACGACAACGAACTGATCATTCTCAGAGACTGGATTGAGCCAAACAGGGGTGGGGCGTAAGCCTCATCCACAAGATTTAATTAACATTTTAATAACCATTAACAAAATTAGAATTATGAAACAGATTGTAACAATCACTGGCGAGAACTTGAACATCGTAACTAACAGCGTAGAAGCTACTGGCAAGAAGACCAAGGCGCAGATGCGAATGGAAGCATTGAAGAGTGCCGGCGTTGATGTAAGTAACTACTACACTCTTGGTGCTGATAAGCTTGTCAGAATCGAGAAAGGCGAGGCTATTCCTGTTGATCTTGACGATGTTGTCGTTGATGCTGTTGGCAAGAAGATTATCGAGGGTGGATACGTGAACAACTGGAAGCTTTTCCGTCGCTGGGTAACCGCTCAGATTTTCGGTATGCTCCGTGACATGAAGTCCGACAAGATGTCTTTCAACGAGCTTTTACAGCGCAAGGGCTACGAGTATCAGTGGCGTATGCTGGAAAACGAGTTTTACGCTCAGGCCAAGATGCAGGAGCACGGTGACACAGAGAACCTTTCGAAGCGAGAGATTTTCTTCAACGAATGCACATTCTCAGGTATGGTGGACGACTATATTGAGAAACTTAAGGCGTACGTTAACGATAATCTTATCTTCCGCAAGGACAAGAACGGATGCAACACAAAAGAGTACAAGCACAGATGCAAGGGTGTTCCTTATGTTCGTCTGAACAACAAGAACATCTTTGTTGCAGACTTGATGAAAAAAGTGTATGTTCCTATGTACAAAATTGCTCGCGACGGATTTGACACAACGAACAGACGAGAACTCTACAACCTCGTTAAGAAGTTCAACAAGATTCGCAAGCACCTCGCATGGGAAACCAAGCAGTCCGACACGTTCATCAGCGCCTACAAGGGTGCGGGTTCTTACTTCGCAATGCGTAACCTCATTATGTTCAGCGATGCTCGCTTTACAGGCAAGTCCGAAGCGGCATCTCTCCGCAAGATAGATACCGATGCTGCCAAGTATGGCGCAGATGAAGAAGGATGGAGAATGCTCGGCGTACTCAAGCAGCTCATCGCAGAATCCAACATCTCTATCGACGGAAAGCTGTGCGTTTGGGCAGAGGAGTCCGCTTTCAGAAAGGCTATCAACAAGGCTTGTAAGGAGTCGGGTAAGTAACAACACCTAAGGTCTGTCACCTTCGCGCGTCGGTCTGACACTACGATTTACAAGAGCTTCTTGTATCGCCTTCCGAGTCCGGCAGAATCAGCCGGCATCTGAAGGCGAGCATAAAGCTCTCCGGATCACGAAGCTAAAGCAAGACACCACGTCAGAGAATGCGCGAGTTTAAAGCCAAAAGGTCGGTTGCTCATTAAGCAGCAGCCGACTGCAATTCATTAACCATTAAATTTTTAGAATTATGAGTAAGTATTTTGTAGGTATCAGCGAGACAACGAAGGGTTGGGCGGAAGTAGAGGCGGACAATGTAGAACAAGCCAAGGCTAAAGCTTATGAGGCATGGAGTAACGGAGAGGCTTATATGGACGAGAAGAACTCTGAATGTTCCGTTGAGTGTACCTATCTGAAAAGCCTGTAAACGGTTCTCTGTGCCCGACAAGCACAGAAACCACTATTATTAACCAAAAAACAAAAAAGAATTATGAAAGAAATCAACGTAAATCCGAGAAGATACGTAAAGGCTATCATTGAAGGAAATGATATCGTCGAGAAATCAATTCTCGATGTAATCTTTGATAAGCCGTATATCAGCAACAAATTCCATCTTGGTTTTGTCGGAGATGTACCTACAATGATAGAAATAAACGGAAACTACATGTCTATCAGAAAGCTGCATCGTTACGACCCTGTTGAATGGGGAAGGGAGATTGTCAAACGACTGACTGGGTATGCAGAAAACAATATAAATATTGGTCATACAACGCAGTATCTCGAAGAAACTATGGCAAACCCTTTAATCTACACCTTTTTCCTTTGGAACGACTTTCTCACAGTAAAACTGAACTATAATGTGGAAATAGATGTAAAATAGCCAAACAGGTCGGTCAATATTGGCTGACCACTTTTATCATAACTAAATTTGTTTAATATGTCTAACCAAATAAAAATAGAATTATGACAACAGTAAGAAAAGCAACGGTAATACTCGACGCTTCCAGTATCATAAAGAAAAAGGGTATCGTACAGAAGAAACTGAAAACGGGAGAACTTAACAAGATTGTTGAGGACTTCTTTATGACTCACGAGGCAAAAGCTACAATTCTTCTAACTTCGAAGAGATTCATAGAGATGGATAACCCGCCAGAGGGAGATTTTATCGAAGACTATCTCGACGAGAGTATATGGAAGAGAAAATGCGAGGATCCTGACGATGATTTCGACTTCGTTGATTACCAGTCCATGAACAAGAAAGGATTGATTCGCCCGATTCTTATAGTTGACGAACCTGTAATAAGGGATGCTGTGATATGGCTGAGAGATTACTGTCACTTCGATGTCAAGAGCAGAACACGAAAGAAGAAAAAGGAATACATCGTGTCTCTGCCGGTGTAAAAGCCAAACAAGGCGTGGAATATTATTGTTTCACGCTCCTATTATTAACCAATAAAACTTAAAGATATGAATGATTTTTTGAAATTAGCAGAGGAATTAGACTGGAGTTATAACGTTAGCGATACACCTAACGAAAGAGGTGAGGTTTGCGTCGAGTTAGAGAAGTATTCCCCACAAGACCAGGATTTTATCGTCACTGTTTGGTTTGAGAACGAAAATGAACAGGATTTTATAGATAAACTCCGTAATTATTGGGAAGACTACGATCCAGACGAGGAAGCGGTTGCTTGGGTTGGAAATGACGGACATGGCAAAAACGGTGCGCCTTATAGTCTTAGAGATATTCTTAATGACATGGAAGACTGCAAGAGTATGCTCCGTGAGCTGTATATTGCATTTTACAACAAGGCTTACCCAGACAATAAAATAGGGGAATACGACAAAGGACTTACACTTGATGACAATGAGTACAATATGACCGACGACGAACGGCGTGCGGTCTACGGCATTCTCTCATCAATCGACAATGTTCGTACATTCGCATCCAGCCTTCCATGTCGTTGTGGCTACGATTACCTTCGTATGGAAATCGAAGAGACGGCAGACCGGTTCAAAGAGCGAGTTCGCAACAAACTTGAACAGAGCTTCCTTAACAGATAAGTCAAACCAAACCGTTACGTAACGTAGCGGTTTCTACAAACCAAAACATTAAGAATTATGGATAAGAAAGAATTGAAAGACAAGATTTACAGCATGCGCAGTTATGATCTAATTGAGCTTGCGTGTACCATCAGGGAAATCATGAAAGAATACGGTGTCTTTAATATAAAACTCAAACAGCCGGTTCTTTGTTACAGAGAACTCTATGAGGCAACCTCGATTGCTATAAGCGATACTTATACCGCTATACCAGTCATTACTCTAACCTTGAGAACCTGCAATAGAGTTAAGAAAGAAGTCCTTGCAGCAGACTACCCATGGATGGATTTTGAACAACTCGCAAGAATAGTCTCAGAGCTTAACGATGAGCTTGAATGTTAAATTAGCGTTAAAAACGGCAAAGGTTTGGTTTATACTAAAAAATATACCTACCTTTGCTGACTATCAAACCAAAACATTTTAGAATTATGAAAGAGATTCATTTAAAAACAATAGACTGGGAGAGGCTTCTCACCTACGAACAGCAGCAGAAGTACAAGTATGCGATAAAACAGGGGTGGTTCTCAGACTATCACGGTTCTTCGTGGCGGCATGATACCTTTTATGGCGCATATATCTGGAAACACCCTAAGTACATCAATGTTGTACGCACATTTTCCGATCTTGTTGGGCACAAGCCACTGTGGTCCGACGTTACTGACGACAATCTTCGTGACTTGACCGAAAAAATACAGGAACTTTACGCGCCTAACTCTTCAAGAACGATATGCGCTACAATAAAAGCTGTCATAAGGGAGAACGACGAGAAGGGCATACGGAGCAGCAAGTTCGACTCCATACTTAGGGTTAAACGGGTTCCCGTTCAGGCTGTATATCTTGACGATAACGAGATACAGAGTCTTATCGACTATATCCCTCATGGATCTGTTGAGCGGTACGTTAAGCGAATGTTCATTCTTGAGTGCTTGTGCGGTGCCCGCCTGAGCGATTGCCACAACATCACGCCCGAGAATATCGATGACACAGGGAAATATATCGTATATGTTGCGCAGAAAACAAAAGCGGAGGTGAGAGTTCCTCTTCACAAGAAGCTACGGCCATTCCTTGTATGTGGAACAGCAGACGAGCCTGTTGGCGGAGTTGTTGACGTTTATTTCAACAAGGTTCTGCGAGAGATATGTAGCAACTGCGGAATCGATACTCGTGTCAAGGTATTCAAATGCGGTAAGTACGAATCTGGACCTAAATACAAGTTCGTGTCTTCGCACACGGGTAGACGCTCGTTTGCTACTAACTTGTCAAAGAAGGGCGTACCGGTCGAGCAGATTGCAATCATGATGGGGCACGCCAACGGAGGTAAGCCAAACATCGAAATGACGCAGCGTTACATTGTGGGAAAGACCAATATAGACACAAGAACCTTGCGCATTTTTGGTGTTTACGACGATGATTACAATAGCGTCGGCGATGAATGCTAAACAGAGAGGAGGGTAGAACCTCCCTCGCTATTAACTAAAACTTTACAAATATGGATTACGGAGAAGAATACAAAGAGAAGTTAGCCAACCTTGGTAGGTGGCAGCTTTTAAGAGAAGCAAACAAAATGAGAAGAAAACTTTTGGCTTTTTCTGAGCTTGGAGATACCGACAAAGCATTTAAAAACCTTAACGAGAATGAATGGCTAAGGAATGTTATCGATTCAAAAAGCAGACAGATCGGCATAGCGAGAAGTTTAATAATGGACGAGCTCGAAAAGAGGGGTATTGATACAGGAGGTAAGTATCTTACAATGCTTACGGCCCTGAAAATCCTTCTTGGCATCGAGCAGTTCAGAGATAATAACCACAAATAATTTAGAATTATGTTAGAAGGAGTAGAAAAGGAAACGCTCGAAAAGTGGGCCAAGGAGTGCAAAGAGAAGTATCATAAACTTTTCATACAAACTCTTCAAAAGCCTATGTTGGGCGAGATTGGAACGAACGAACAGATGATCAAAGAGCTGAAAGACCTAAATATGAGCTACTTTGAGGAAATGAGCGACTACACAGATGGGTTTATCGATGATCTTGATGACGGTTTCATCGAACTCTTCGAGAAGGCAGAGGAGAATGGAACAAACGTCATACAGGAAGCAAAAGAGTGCCTTTTTACCCTTAAAGCCGTAGACGATATGCTTAATGCTAAACATTGGGTCAACGAAGATGGCCATATATGCGACGAAGAAGGCAATAGACTTTCCTATGACAGAGAGCATCGGGTGTTCGAGGTTATCAAGGGAGGCAAGTGTGACGATTAGCTAAACAGGGGAGTAGAAATGCTCCCTGCAATTATTAACCAAGCCCTACGCATCACGGTTAAGCGAATAAGTTATGAAGATTAAGACATCAAAGTACAACGAAGTAAGATTATCTGATGTTGCTCAATACATCAAAGTTCCTGCACAGATAGTAAAGCCATCTACTCCAAATGGAGTATTGATTGGTGATGTTCGCTACGAAGACGGAAAGAAAGAGCGAGTATATTCAGACTATGAAGTGCGTATTAACAACGTTCAGCTACCATTCGCAGTTGGAGAAGATAGCTACTTCAATAGCGAGATTGAAATCAACTAACAGACTCAGCCCTACGCATCACGGTTAAGCGAAACAATATGATTACTTAAGAATTGGCAAAACAACTCATTGAACAGGCTGAGTATAATTGTTCGGGCGAAAAAGTGGAGTACGATATAGACGACATAATTACGCTCAGTGAAGAAGGTGCTTATCTCGTTTTCGCATCATCCGAATCTTGCAAGACATCTTTTGTCTGCTACGAAGATGGAACGGCTTATTTTCTCAGCGACTGGCAGGGTTGTTACCCTGTAAGCGAAAATGCAATAGCCGAGTTCAATAACTGGGTAACGATAGACTGGAAGGAATCGCCCGTCATCTTTAACGGACTTCCAAGAGTTCTATTTGATTTATAAACTAATTCAGCCCTCGACATCACGGTAAGTCAAAATATGAAGAAAACATTGATTTTATCTATCATGGCGCTATTGTTCTGTACCATGAGCGCAAGAAAAAAGGACTACTTGGCCATCAAAGTTATTGATCCTGTATCAAATTCTTCCGAATCGAATGTCTTTGAAAACGATTCTATAAGTATTTCCTTCTTTCCACAGGAATTTTACTGCTCCGTTCAGCTACACAACAAATTAGATGAAAGAATATATGTAGAGTGGAGCAATTTTAGATGGGACGGAGACCCTATAGTTTTTGGCGATGACAATCGTTTTACCATGAACTATAAAAAAGATGATGAAACGATTATTGGCAAAGAATATACAAATAAAGACCTTATTAATAAAAACTTAGTCGAATACTCAATACTGTGGGTTAAAAAGAAGGATTTAAGAAAAACCCAGACGCAAAACACTGATTTTATATTGCCTATTCGCTTTTCAAGTGGCAAAATAGTTGACTACAGAATCAAGTGCCAGGTGTTCTTAGAAGAAGATGAATAAAACAATCCGTTTTACGCATCCATCCCCATCTACTCGGTAGGTGGGGATTTTTTATTAAAAATCGCAAAAATATAGCAAGAATACAGAAGTTTTTCGTATCTTTGCAACGTCTATAAATCTTAGCGGTGTATTTACTATATCCTCTACAAGGAGGATGTGTTTAGTATGCCCACTTCTTATGAATATAAAGTAATTATATATAAGAATTACTGCGCCGTGTCGATGGGTGGAAACTACCATCGGAGGTTTACTAAGAGCCTTAGACAACACGTAGCGCAGTTTTTTCGTGTCTAAAAACTTAGTGTATGGACGTATTAAAAATTTTCAGTAGTCCAAAGTTCGGACAGGTTCGCATCATTACAGATGATGCAAGTAGCGAATTGTTGTTTTGCGCAAACGATGTAACACGGGCGCTTGATTACACAAACGGTCGTGACGCAATCACACGACACGTTGACAAGGGCGATGTCGTGAAACACGACATGGGGGTTGTTACAGGAAAGAAGTCAGATGGAACAGATGCTTATCAAGTAGTTGCCACCACATTTATTCAATGAAAGTGGTGTTTATGCTCTCATCTTTGGCAGTAAGCAGGAACGTGCTAAAGAGTTCAAGCGTTGGGTAACGAGCGAAGTTCTACCTTCCATCCGTAAGACAGGTCAGTACAACGTAGGTCATCCGAAGGCAACATTGAACGAATTGGTACAAGCCAACCTCACGTTTGCGGATTGGGCTATCAAGACCCGAAGTTCCAACAGCAGACGCAGATACGTTGGTATGACGCAACATTCAACGAATTACTTACAATCGTAGGACTTAACAGACAAACATTATTAAACTTAAAGTAAAAGGAGATTAAACTATGAATGAGAATAACGTAGATTACGACATGCTTGAGAATGTAAAACAGCCAAGACTCGCCAAGACACTCATCAAACTGAGCGAGGTATACAGAGAGTATATGAAAGAGACAAACATGGCGTGTGAGAAATTAGGAGTTCCATGCGACAGACAGCAGAACAACTTTATCATAAACTACAATAAGTTGACTGCCATCATCACTGGGACAATAGCTTCAATAATGGACGTGGAGGTAAACGAGGCTGTCAGTATATCCGACTAAGATAGCTCACGAATTTCTACTTAACCTCGCTTGGCACAAGCTGTCGAGCGAGGTTTTTTATTGAAAAAAATCTAAAATTGTTAAAATCTTACTTTTTCGAAAAGCCCCGTAAATATACCTAAATATCAAATACGAAACTTATCTATGTCTAAACCTTGTTAATGCAAAAAGTGCCAAATTTGGCGATAAAAAATCTATTGCGTACCTTTGTAGCGCTTATCAGAAATCGCTCGCTGATAAATTGAATATGCTTTATCTTAGTGGCTTTTGCCACTCCATGATATACCCTATCCAATACTCGGAGAGCGACTGAGTAGAGGATAGGGTAAATTCTTTTATCCTATTCCTCGAAGTCAAGGTGGAAGAGACGGCTAAATACACCACGCACACCAAGACTTTAAATGCAAGTGGGACTCATGGCAAAAGTGCAGGGTTTAATCGCAGAAGGCACGAGAAGGGTGGATGCTACAATCCGAAAGCTGCGACGCTGAAGCACGTGTAGTTCGTGTAGAGGTCGAATGAAGGGTCAATATACTGGGTCCATGCCATTCGAGGAATCCCACGCCTACAAGTTTTTTCTTGTGGGTAAGGGGGATTCTCTCAATCAGCTATCTTCAACCTGTTCCATATTCTTTAAATAATGTAAGTATAAATTTAAATAAAATATTATATCATGGATAAAGATAAAGAAAATAATATTATTATACCCACGCGCGAGGAGTTTGAGGACTTCTGCTCACTGAAGCTTGGGTATAATGACAGAGAGTTTACATCAGAATTGTGGAAAACCTGCCAAAAAGTTGGTTGGAGGAAGAAAAACGGCGACCCTCCGAAGAGCTGGCAGATACTGGTTATATGCTATAATGGCATCGTGCTTCCAAAATTCGGTCGCAAACCATACAAACGAGCATCTGTATCAGAAAAAAGCGGAGAAGAGGAGTTCCCGGATAACGGCATGCACTATATCGCCTATACTGATGGTAGCTGTGACAACAAATCATCCAGAAAGGCAGGTGGATCCGCCTATGTCCTGATTAAGGATGAAGAGGTTGTTGGAGTCAAGAATCACGGCCAACTCAACACTACGAACAATCGTATGGAGCTGCTTGCCATAATTTCTGCGGTCAATGCCTGCCCGGACGGCGCCTTTGTTGATGTTTATACTGATAGCAAATATAGCATACTGACCCTGGAGAAGACGTACAAGCCGGACACAAACGGTGACCTATGGGAGCTCTACCAAAAGCATTCTCGCCACGTGTCAGGAGTTCGTCTCCATTGGGTTAAAGGCCATAACGGCGACCATTATAACGAGATGGCAGACGAAATGGCGTACGGAGCGTATTGCGAGATTTGCGACAAATATGGAATAAAGAAAAGTAATAGACACTAATCTTCTATCCTATATTTTTTATTGGTATAGAGGTGTTGTATATATAAATATAAAATATTGAGATTATGAACATCAGACTGAACAATAGGACTGGCCGTCTGGAAATCAGAACCAGGAAGAGGATAATAGCCTTCAGCTGTGATATTCTGAAAGGTTCTTATTACCTTGTCCCGACGGTGAGGCTTGATAATAGCAGTGCATACGGAGAGAAGAGCTTCTGGTTCTTATTCCTAAGTGCTTTTGTGTTGATTGACATTTTTAAAATTAAATAGATAAAAAGAAGAAAACCAAATGAAAAATCGCCAAATCCACACGCCATTTTACTACTGTAAACAAGTTCTCAATAAAAATTATAATCTCATGAATTTTATCAAAACAAATTCTGTTCATTTCATCTTTATTTTGTTTTACGCAAGTGTTGCGGTTCCGTGTGTAGTTTTTAGTGAGTATCGGCTTGCAACAATCTGTATGCTTTGCATTGTCCTGTTTTACACAAACGTCCGTCACTTGTCGAAACGAAAGGAAATTCTTTGTCAGATTGTAGACAAGGAAGTTGAGGTTGTACGTCTCATAAGCGAGAACAACAATCTTGAGCGCACAATCAAAATGCTTGAGAATAGAAGAAAGGTTGCTATGTATGAGCTTCGTATTGCCGAAGCCAAGATAGGATGCTACAACAAACATATAAGTCTTGATAAGTTGATGTGTATTGAGCTTAGATATAGCATACTGATCAGACAGCAAAACAAAGAATACAAATGCCTATGTGGTGTAGACGAAAACATAGATGAAGCCTGCGATAAAGTAAAAAGTATGGTCCAATCTTAAACAATCAACAAGAACGATTATGAGAACAATGACAAGAAACAAGGCGGCAGAAGCGCTTGGCGTAACTCCGCAGACGATAAGCAACTATGTGAAAGAGGGTATCCTTGGCGGCTTCATCGGCATCAAGAATACCCTGTACGTAAATGCCGAAGACGTAGATAAGTATCTCAAGAAATACAGGTTTATCGCTGTCAAGGAGGAGATGATCGACCGCAAGCTCCTGGAACTGAAAGACAGGGAGAACGAGATAAACGACCGACTGGCAGACACAAGGAAAGAACTTCTTGGAGCGAAAAGCTACAAAACACCAAGTGCCATCATACTCGCAAAGGCGCTGTTCCGTGCAGCCATGATACCGCGCCTGTCAACTCGTGAAATGGATATTATTGACATGTACATCGAGGGGGAGAGCCTACAGGAAATCGCAGACGTCTTCTCTCTTACAAGCACACGTGTCAACCAGATTCTCGCAAAGGCGCTGCGAAAGTTCACGGAACAGACTGGTGAGATAACCGCAAATCTCAGAGAAAACAGTGAGCTTGAGGCGGAAATTCACTCTTTGAAGCTTTCAGTCGCAGCACTCAAGAAGGAATACAACGACTACCGCCTCAGTCACGGCGACACAGAGGACGAGAACCCGTCCTGTCCTCCAGAAATCCTTTTGAAGTCAATAGACGACTGCGGATTTTCAATAAGGATAGTCATAGCGCTCAAATGGACCGATATCTACGATGTCAACGGTCTTGTCACGAGGTTTTATCGTTTTGAAGATATACTGAAAATACGCAATATCGGAAGGGGAAGCCTGTGCGAGATTAGAAACTTTATGGATGAGCACAACCTTGTGTTTATCAGACCTGGTGAGAGTTTGTCACAATTCTATCGCCGCCTGGATCTCTACATCACCATGAGTGCGAACAGCACAAGCACCAACTAAAAAAAGTATTGTTGAAATAAAATAAGTTAGTTTTTAAGGTAAATAAGGTTGTTTGTTGGGGGTATGCCGGTTTTCCGGCATACCCCCAGTTTTTTATTTTATTGCGTCCAGCACCTTCCTGTTTGCCTCATCCACCTTTCTTGTGTCATATTTGATGTACGTCGAAGTTATCGCATTGTCCCAAAGCGAATGACCCAGAGAACGGCCTATAACCTCCATTGGAATATCCATCTCGCTTGCGATCGTTGCCCAAGTGTGTCTGCTCCAGTAGCTTGTTATATCCTTCTCGACAGGGTGTATTGTGACATAATAGCTGTGTCGCTCCTTTTCTCCTATTGTACGGAGGTGTCTTGTCATGTTGTTGGCGAAGGTGTTTGTAAGAGTCGTTCCAGCCTCCTCCAGGAAACTGAGAAGATAGTCCTTCTTCCTGCTCTTATGCCGGCTTATTATCTCCATTGCCTCAGGCTCAACCTTGATGTCGTACAATTTTCCTGTCTTGTTGCGCTTGTAGCTTATACGGCCATTCTTCAAAGCCGTCTTTGGAAGGAACAGCAGGTCGCTTATGTTGATACCGATGAGGTAGAAACACAGCATGAAGCAATCTCTGTACATGGCTTTCTTCCCGGTCAGCCTGAAATCCCTTATCGCACGCAGCTGTTCAAGGGTCAGGCAGCGCTTTTTTGTCTGCTCCTTTCTCAGCGTGATACCACGGAACGGATACTTGTCCGTCAGTTCGTCGTCTATTGCCTTGTTGAAGGCGAACTTCATAATCTGAATGTCGGTAGATATTCCATTCACAGACCTTCCCTTACTCTTCTCGTGGTCGATATAAGAAAGTACCCACTTCTTGTCAATAGTGTTAAAGTTACAGTTCTTGTCGTAAGCCTCAATAGTTCTCGCCACTCGCTCGTAGTTTCTTCTCGTGTTGTATTTACCCTTCGTTTCTGCAACTTTAAGTATATACCCAACAAACGAACCTTGATCCGTCTTCTTTGCGCCCTTGACGATTTCCGTTACATGACATTTTAGCTCATCTGCCGTCTCGTCCTTGTGGTTTAAAATGTAATCCTCTACGTCCGCATAGAGATTCGCAAGCCTTGCGGTCTTCGCCTTTGCGTTTCGGTCCGACTTCGGGAATATCAACCCGGAAAACTTTTCAGTTGTTTGCAAACCTGTGTAGACATAGAACCTCTTGTACTTAAAGGTTATAGAAAAGAACACCTTTAGATCCCTTTTGTTTACATAAATCTTCATTGCATGATTTCCTTTCGTTATCTAACGCTTCAGTCCAATCAGCCTGTTTGATTTTTGTTTGCATATTGTTTGCATTTTATAATATATTTGGGCGTATTTACGGGGCTTTTCGGGCTGTTTTTTACATTTTTAGCGCATCAGTTTTAATGTTTATACTATTGGAAACAGAGAGTTAAGTAGCGTTGTCGCCCAATACGTTACAGTTATCATTGCTATCTTTGTAACTTACTGATTATTAATTTATTATGAGTTTTTGAAAATACCTTGTTTGCGTATTGTTTGCAATTTTACTGCTTGTTTGCAAGCATATCGAGAAGCTGCTTGATCTGAGCATCTTTGCTTGCAAGTTGTTTGCGCATATCTTTAATCTGTTCGCGGAGTATCCCAATCTCTTTGTCCTTTAATGACTCGTCACCTATAAAGAGATTTGAGACTTTAGCAAACGCATTGTTGTCCGGAGTACCCAGTGCTCCTTCGATGGATTTTTCGACATGTCCACCTATATTTATGTCTCTTCCTACACTATATGTATTGTCGGCATAAACATTTCCTTCTCCACTTTTGAGCCATTTTTGATTTACGCCCATATACTTGCTTATCTTGAATATGTCTTTGTTCGTTATTCCATACTCGCCCTTTAGCTTCTTTCGAAGATTTCCAGGGTCAATATCAACTTTCTTCGAAAAAGAGTTGGCATTGTATCCATTCTCTTCCATAAGATGTTTTATTCGACAAATTAACTCTATATCCTTCTTCATAATTACAAATATACAACTAAACACACGATTATTGTAAAATAACCTTAAAAACACACGATTTCACACGAAATTATTTGGTGTTTTCGAGTAAAAGTAGTACCTTTGCAAATGTCAATCAGTTAGAACAACGAAAAGACAAAAGCAAGGTGGAACGAGTGGAAGCACTCATCCAACGATTAGACACCGCAAAGATACGTGTTTTACCTCGTTTTACCAAGTTTTTTTAGTTAATAATTTAAAACGAGTTAGAAAAAGATTTCTTATGAAAGCTAATAAGGTAACTGCCGAAGATATTAAAAACATCGGAATAGGCGGAAAAATCGAAGTCGAGTTGCCAAACTATCTCGCTTGTGTTGCTGCGAAGGGTGCTGTTACTTATGTAAAGAGAGCATACCCAAGAACGGACGGAAACGTGTATTACACATTCCTCAAAGGCAACACTATTACAATCGGTCTTACAGACCCTCACACAAGAGACGTGATTCTCGGTGAGAATGTAAAGTACCGAAAGCGGGTTAAGGCATAATATTAAATGTGTAGAAGATAAAAAATGAACGAACTAACCAGGAAAGAAACAATGACCTCGTTAGAAATAGCTGAGGCGACAGGAATGCGTCATGCTGACGTAATGAGAAGCATTCGAAACATGGAGGAAGCATGGGTGAAAGTATCAGAACGCAATTTTGCGTTGTCATCATACAAGCAACCTCAGCCGAATGGAGGGTACAAAGATGTTCCTTGTTATATTCTCAGTAAAACCGAATGCCTGTACGTTGCCACAAAGTTCAATGACGAGGCACGAGCAAAGCTTGTGTTGAGGTGGGAAGAGCTTGAATCGAAAGAGATGAGCAAGTACCAGGTTCCGCAATCTTTCTCTGAGGCACTCATGTTGGCGGCTAAACAACAGGAGCAAATAGAGAGACAACAGAAACTGCTCGAAGCGAGTTCAAAGGAAATCGTTGAACTTAACGGTGCGATAGCAGAGATGCAGCCAAAGGTGACATACGTTGATATCATCCTCTCAAGCAAGGAAACAGTCACAACGACACAGATTGCGCAGGATTATGGTCAGTCTGCAAAGTCATTCAATATCCTGCTTAGGAATTTCGGGCTACAGCGTAAGGTTGGAGGACAGTGGATATTGTACGCAAAATATCTCCCTTACGGATATGTTCAGTCAGACACTATATCAATAACGCACAAGAATGGTTCTGCCGGTTCGGTTATGCACACAAAATGGACACAGAAGGGCCGCTTGTTCCTTTACGAGGAATTAAAGAAACACAAAATATTCCCTCTTATCGAGGGTGGAAAGGAGGCTCAAAATGACACCAAAAAAGAAGACCGTAATCAATAAGGTGGATAAAATATGGCTGTCTGCACAGGAAGCGGCCAACTATATCGGAATGGGCAAGACCTATATATCCGATCTACGAAAGAAAGGCATTCTGCCTCATTGCATGATAGGAAATGCAGCCTTCTTTTTGAAGAAGGATATAGATAATATGCTGGAGACGCATAGGGTGTTCTAAAAAGTATGAAAAAAGCAACAAATAATGATTAGTTTATAGGTGTTTGAAAGTTAATGTTAGAATGTTGCCCGTGAGGGTAGGTTTAAAATCTTTTATTGTCGGCAGCGGCCGAAACGGGACTGGTAAGTTGCATTGCCAGTCCCCACATGGACACATAGCTCAGTGGAGTAGAGCATTTCCCCCCTAAGGAAAGGGCCGCAGGTTCGATCCCTGCTGTGTCCGCAATGTTTGCTTCGTTGATTTTTGGATGCAAAGCTAACGTCCTTTAAGCTTATAAAGTAGGTAGCTCGGGCAACTACAACCTTGCATCTTTTTTAACATAGCAAACAATAGCTCTTTGGCTTAATGGTTGACAACATAGTATGCGTGGAAAAGAAGTAGCCGGATAGCGCAATGAGCGCCGCGACCTGGCGAAAGGACGCACGACATACGAAAATCCAGCTAATTTCTGCATTAAGTAGTTTGATGAACCGCATCGGAAAGAAGAATTGTCGATGTAGGCACATACGAAAATAATGCAGTCTGGTGATTATATTACAATGAGTTCACATCACTCGTAGTTCATATATTCAAAGAGGCACGTGGTGTACGAATGTCACGGTTAGACAACCCAATGATACCTTATCTTATCGTCTGACAGGAATTGGTGTAACTCCAATCGCGCCTCCCACTCTTTTGTTTGTTTTAGATATATTATTCATTATTTTACACCACTTATCTGTGAAGAAAGGTGATGTTTTTTACAGCGGAATAGTAGCAGTTGGTAGCTCGTCAGGCTCATATCCTGAAGGTCGGTGGTTCGAGTCCACCTTCCGCAACGAAATTTATTGCACATGTTAATTTTGCTCGTTAATGTCGCCAGGCGTGGCGTTTCTATTTTTTTAATGAATATTAGTTTTAATGGCTCAGCTCTGTCTGTGAAGATAGGGCTCTGTTTTTAAACCTTAAAGCAATTAGAAAATGCGCTTGCGTTACGTGTTATGCAAGAGAAGAAGGCTCGATACCTTCTAAGGTTACGAATAGATCATATTTCTATTTGTAGTTGTTGGTTATTATTTGAATGGGAACGTAGGTCGTAAAAAACGCACGGCCTCCTTCCTTTTCCCAAAACAAGAAAAAAATGAAAGTAATATACACAATAAGAGTTAAGAAAGAGAATATAAACGAACTCTCCAAGCTTGAGGCCGTAGAGAGAATATTCAATAACGAGAAAGGTCGCATGGTAGTTCTTCTCAAACAGGATTTCACTGACGGAAAGAGAGAGGTCGCCGAGAACGACTATATTGTTCAGTGGAAAAGTGGGAAATACCAGAGGTTCGGAGCTGTTGCGTTCGATAACCTCTTTAAAACACCGGGCGAGGAGGGCAAACAATGGCGATAAAACGGGTAATGAACAGAAAGGTCCAACACGAAGGGCTTGAGTTCGATAGCAGAGAAGAGCTTCGTTACTACATTCTTCTCCTCGATGACAAGAACGTTTCGTGTATTCACAGGCAGGTTAGGCTGTGCCTTATCAAGCCTCTGTATGTACTCGTGCCAAAAGCTCTAAAGACAAAAGTAAAGTGGGTCAAACGAAGCCTTGTAAAAGGGCATTACTATACGGCAGACTTTGTTTTCTTCGAGAACGGTAAGCTCGTCATCTGCGATGTCAAGTCAGAATACACGTCTAAGCTTCGCGAGTTCTCAATTACGATGAAGAATTGCATATCGCTTATTGCAAAGCATAATCTCAAGCGACATCACGGAGAAGCTAAGGTGATATTCCGAAAGGCGATATACAAAAACAGCAAAACGCTACGTATTGTCGATTATCCTTCGGATGACGAAAAAGTCATATACGAATAACGTGATTATTTAACCATAATAAATGACTTTACTCGAATCATTTTTTAATTTTTTTGACAGTAGCCGCAGTGATGCGCCTGCTGTTTTTTTCGTAACATACACTGAATTTTATATGATGGTGATTATTATTTCATTTCTGCTTACAGTGATCGTGTTTCTGTTCGCAGCTTTTGTGGCAGTTCTTTTTAGAGTCAGTTCTTTAAAAAACGAATATGATGGAGAAGGAGTTTAGGTTTAACAAGAACAATGTGTGTCTGAACCATAACGTCATCGAGGTCTGGGAGAACAACAAGAACACAAAGACGAGGGGTGTCATACCAGGGTTCTACATAAAGACAGCTGTCTTCAACGGAAAGTGGATATACGGTTACGATATAACCCTGCATAACGGAGGTATTGGAGAGCCATGTATGCAACGGCCATGCAAAAAAGACTGCAACACCGAGCGCGAAGCTGTACAGGAAGCATGTAAGGAGGTTAGAGAATATCTTCTTGAGCACAAACGAGCCTCAAGTCCAGACTACTCTCATTACGAGATAGACAACTATTCTCCAAAACTCATCAAACTTCTTGACGATCTCATGAGGCCCAAAGCTGTTCAGTTAAGCTTATTTTAAACATTAAATATATATTTTATGGAGAAGTTAAAATGTAATTCAGGCAATTTCTATGTTGTCGCTGTAGCTGTCGTTGAAGACAAGGATGGCGAAGTGAAAAAGGTGCGTAAGACTATTGTTGTCGAAGCGACCTCTTTTGGTGACGCAGAGCTCAAGGCGTCCGATTCTATGAGCGATTACAGTGTTGGCGATGTTGAGGTACTCAATATCACTCCTGCCGCATTCAGCGAAGTTTACTCTTCCAGTGAAGGAGATGACGACAAGTTCTATAAGGGAACCGTCGACTACATCACTGTAAACGAGAATACGGGCAAACCAAAGAAAACCAAGCGGTCGATGCTCATCCAGGCGAACTGCCTCAACAGGGCCACCCGTTATCTTGATGAGATTATGCGTGGGTCGATGGTAGACTACTCTTCTGTTTCTGTTTCTGAAACTCAGATTTTTGACAGTTTCTTTATTCATAAAGTTAAGGCCAATGATGAACAGGGATAGTTTACAGGCCGTATTCATGCGCCTCACACCACAGGTAGCAGAGGCCGTAATGCGAAAGAAGACAGAACATAAGTGTCTTATGAATCTTACGAGAAACAACTCTCTTATGGTTCAACAACAAGCCGTCTTTCTTAACTACATAGCAGGAGAGGGTAGACGAAAGTTTGTCATACCCACTGTTGAGACCGGTGCAGACGGAAGACAGAAAGTTGTCGATAAGATTTCGTTCAAATACATTGACCAGAAATGAAACATGCCTGTATGAGCTGCATCTGGCGCGGGCAGTGCGACGACAAGAAGTCTGGACGCACATGGGAACACACGTGCGAAAGGTGGGAGTTTAGATACGAAAGTGATTAATTTTTAAATTTTAGATAGAATGGAAAACGAAAACAATGGATACGAAGTTATGCAGGTTAGCCATGACCAAAGTATCGTTCAGGTTGATGCCGTAGAGCGTGCAAACGTAGATTCTCAGGTTGCAACGGCAAAGCAATATCCAAGAGACCTTGCAAGAAGTGTAAATAATTCAATCGCTATGGCTACAATGGACTATGCGACCGCTCAGAGCTGTGGATATGCGCTTCCACGTGGCGGTAAGCCTATTACAGGTCCGAGTGTTCACCTTGCCAAGCTTATTGTTTCAAATTGGGGAAACATGAGAGCAGAGGCAAAAGTTGTTCAGATTACAGACAAGCAGGTTATAAGTCGTGGTACTTGTTGGGATTTGGAGAACAATGTAGCTACAGCTTTTGAAGTACGTCGTTCTATTGTCGGCAAGGGCGGAAAGCGCTTTACTGATGATATGATTACTGTTACTGGTAATGCTGCTAATTCAATCGCCTATCGCAATGCTGTATTCTCTGTTATCCCAAAGGCAATTACAGATAAGGTATACCAAGCTGCCCAACACTTCATTACGGGTGATTTGTCCGATGAGGAAAAGCTCGTAGCAAGACGCAAGAAGTGTATTGATTTCTTCAAGGATGAGTACGGTATCACTGAACAAGAGGTTGTAATGCTCTGTGGTAAACAGACCGTCAACCAGATTAAGGCTGACCAGATTGCCCTCTTACTTGGTATTACTCAGTCTCTCAAGGATGGTGATACAACAGTCGAAGAACTGATGAAGCCGTACCGAAAGGAGGAAAACAAGAAAACTGTTGCTGCTATGGCCGCTGATGCTGCCAAGGCTGATGCCGCAAAGAAGGAGGATAAGAAATGATTACCGACAATGTAGAACAGCGCAGCTTAGAATGGCACAGGATGCGATGTGGCTGCATAACTGGTTCTAAGGTTGCCGACATCATGAAGTCTGGTCGCAAGAAAGATGAGGTTTTTTCCGACACGGCAAAAGCGTATCTCTTCCAGGTTGCAGGCGAACGTATGTTTAATCCTGCTTTCTTGAATGATGATGATATTTTTCAAGACTACATCGACCAAGTTTCTGTCAACACTAAGGCTATGCAGTGGGGAGCCGACCAGGAGGATGCAGCTAAGGCTCTCTATATGCAGATGAACTTCCCTGAAGGAGAGATGGCGGAGCTGTCGTCTTGTAAGCACGACACAATACCTTACTTCGCAGCTTCTCCCGACGGTGCAATATATTGTCGCGATGGCGAAGACCTCAAAATCATCGAGGTCAAGTGCCCAAACATCAACACATATATGAAGTACCGAACTCTCATTCACGACGCAGCTTCGCTCAAAGAAACAGAACCGAAGTACTACTGGCAGATGATGGCTGAGATGAGCTGTACCGGCGCCAAAGGTGGAATATTCATCGTATATTGTCCTTGGCTGTCAAAGCCTATTCACTGGGCTGAGATTGACAGAGTGGAGGATGATATCAAGTTGATGGAAGACAGAGTAATACTCGGAAACGATTTTATTAACGAAATCATAAATAATTAAATGGCAGATATAACAGGAAAAATTATCGCGGTGTTGCCGACAAGAAGTGGAACATCTGCAAGAGGAACACAATGGAGTTCCCAAACTGCGGTCATCGAAACACACGAGCAGTACCCTAAGAGGGTTGCTTTCGATGTTCTTGGTGACAAAATCACAGAATTTAACTTGCAGGTTGGTGAGGAAGTGACAGTATCATTTGACATCAATGCCCGTGAATCAAATGGAAAATGGTTCAACTCAGTAAATGCTTGGAAGGTTGTTCGCGAGCAGGTTCCTGCACAGGGTGGCTACAATACGAATCCTCAGACTGGGGCACAGGCAGCACAGGCGGCTCAACCGTCAGCTGCGATCGGTGCAGCTAACCCGATGAATCCTCGAAATCCGTTTCCACCAGCACAGCAACCAGGAGCGCCAGCAGGGAAATCCGATGACCTCCCGTTCTGATCTGGATGATAAGCTGAAACTTATACAAAAAGCATTTAATGCTGTAATAGTATGATGTACAACACAAGCAACCCTCTTGAGGCACAGAACTTGAGGCTTCGTGTCGACAAGCTGATAGAACACGGAGAGATGGTAGAACTGATAAGCAAGAAGCCACGGTCACTCAAGGCCAATGCTTATCTTCATACCATCCTCTCATACTTCGGCTTGCAGACAGGCAACACGCTCGAAGAAGTCAAAAGCTACTACTTCAAGAGGGTTGTCAATAGTGATCTGTTTGTGAGGCGAAAACACGATGATATTCTTGGTAACGACAGAACATATCTTCTGTCTACCACAAAGCTGACACAGGAAGAACTTTCGCTTGCCATAGACCGTTTCCGAAACTGGTCTGCCGACAAGGCTGGTATCTACATTCCGTCATCAGAAGAATATATCGCACTTCTTCACATACAGCACGACATTGACAATGCTAAAAATTATCTCTAAGCAAATGATATTACCCAAAAAGATAAGAAATAAGTCTGACGAGTTGTTTCCCGACAACCATGAGGCTCACAAGGCATTTCTGATGGGAGCCGCAATGGCACTTGGATACGACCTGTCCGACTTTCAGAGCGACGAACAGCCCTGCTGTGATGATTATCCCTGCAAGGAAGCTCTCGAAGCATGGCTTGCATACAAGAAAGAAAAACGTCAGACTTACAAGCCACGTGGGTTAGAAGCTCTTAAAAAGAAACTTCTACAGTTGTCAAGCGGAAATCCTGAATACGCAAAGGTTATCGTTGAGTATTCTATGGGCAACAACTACACTGGGTTGTTCGCTCCTAAAAACAATGGTGTAAACAGTTATGAGCAACAGCAACGAACTTTCAACAAGATTAATTCAATCCTTGCCGACTGAATATAGTCAAGCGGTATCAAAATATGGTGAACAATATGCGCTATTCCTGGAGAAATATCCTACTCTGCAAAATCGCACGGACACTATAACTTCGATATACGATTCTGTCGATAGAGGCGGTATGTCCTTTGTTGAAGTTGATAAGTACTTCAAAGATGGTGCAAGCGAGTTCTGGATTAAGGTAATGCTCATCGACTTGTTTATGGTTGTTGGAGCTATCGACTCAACTACTTCTTACCAGTTCAAGGCTATGGCGCAGCGCATCAGACAAGAATACTATCACCTTACTCCAAGCGAGCTTACCAGATTCTTCTACGAGTTTTCTATGGGCGAGTACGGCGTAATCTATGTCGGCAAGACCGTGAATCCTCAGAGTCTTTTTATAGCTCTCGACAAGTATATGTGCAAGGTATACGAAAAGAGAGCCGAAATTGACGGACAGAGAAACCGCGACAAACAGAAGATAGAGGTTGAGAAGGCCAAGATGAACGCTATATCCTACGAAGAGTATTGTTTGAGGAAAGGTGTTGATCCGAAAGAATCACCTCTTGAAGAACTGAAACAAAAACTTCAAAAAGAATCAAAACGAGACCAAAATGGCAGACGTAAGTAAAATGGCAGAGGAATGACTCAGTGAGCACCCTGATGCGACAAAGAAAGAAATATGGATGGCTGGTTATTGGAAATCAACTGATAACTGGTGCAACCAAACCAAGTAAATTTTAGAATTATGACACAGAAAGAACGTATTGAGAACGCTACCACAAAGCAGGCGGTAGTGTTCATCGGAGTTTATTCTTGGGTTATCGTCAGAAATCTGGGAAGAGCAATCAATAAGGCAGTATACCGACTTCCCTGGCTCTTCATAACACTAACGGTTATCATTTCCTTTATCGTTAGCTTCATCTTTATCTCCAAGGCACGTGCCGAACGTGACAGATACGATAAGGATATGGAGCATATATCTCAACAACTCGACAGCTACAAGGCTGTTTACGATAAGTAATTTAATCACGCAGAAATGAGAAAATACAAACATACAATTGGAGTGTTCTTTGTCGAAAGGGAGGTCTGATATGCAGTGGAAACCAAACAGATCAAAACCGTTAATAGCAGGTATCCCTCTGAAAAGACCATCACAGGAACAGGTCAACAAGGCTTACATGCTTTTCTACTCCATGATAGGAGGTTTCGCCTCTGTGGTACAGACACAGATTACTGATGTATACAACTATGCGCGACAGGACAAAAAACGGTTCCGCATGGAGGCAAAAAAGCGGCTTACGGAGGCGAAACGATGTTCTGACGAACTTGTTGAATCTTTCATGTTCTACATGGGCAAGATTGGTATGCAGCAGATTTGGCTCGACCTCACAGATGCTATCGAGGAGGATATTAGGCCCGATATACAGAAATGCTTTTATGCCCTCGATAACCAATTCTTGAAGTTCGGTATTAAACAGCATAAACTCTACACCCTCATTCTCATGGCCGAGATTTTATCAAGAATGCTTTGTAAGTCTGTGGATGAGTTCTCGTCTGTTATGCAGAAGAACTACGGTATGACAGCATTTACCGTTGGCAGCCGGTTCACTGTGCCGGTCAAGGGTGTTTATGCCAGGATACGCAACGTGATGGAACTTCTTTATCCTGTTTCTATAGACAACAATGTGTTTTCGGAATGCAAAGACAAGTTTAACCTTGGCTTCGAGATTATCGGTCTTAAAATTCTTGATTGTCATCGTGCTGACGAAGCCTTATCCAAGGCATGCAAACTTAACGGCGTTAATATAACACCAGACGAGTCTGAAAAGAAAAATCCGATCGTCAACACCGGCACACCTTGGAATGAGGCTCAGATAAGGGCGCTTACTATAGGGTTCCCGGATTCTCCTACAAAAGAAGTCGCACATATTGTAGGCCGCAGCGTCTATGAGGTAAACAAGAAAGCCAAGGAGCTTGGATTGAAAAAATCTCCTAAATACCTCAAAGCTATAAGAACAGCAAACCTTAAAAAGAAAACAAGATGAAAAAGATTCCAAAGTTATACACAAAGAATAATAAAGGTCGCTACGAGGAATACAAGATTCCCGAATGTGACACATCTGATACATTTTATCAGAAGATAAATGGAAGGTACGAACCCGCATGTATGCTCTTGCATGACTCTCTACCAGAGGGCGTGTGGGTAATCACTCGACATCGTTCTTCTACAGAGTATATCAGCGGGGCATACCTTCGTGAGCGCTTCCGTCTTGATAAGGTCTCTGATATTGAGCGTTTCCCTCTGTCAAAGATGGGACATATAAACAAGGTGTCTGATCGCATCATGAGTGAATTAAAACTAAGTAATACCGATTCTAAGCCTATGACCAATCGCGAACTTGTTGATGCTGTTGTTGGGCTTGTGTACAAGATTAACGAGGAGGATAGCTTATGATGTCAGAAAAGCAATATCGAGTAGCCCGAAAGGGTATTATCGAGCAAATTAAGTTAGCTCAGAAGTTACACTGTACCAATTTAGCTCAGAAGCACTCTGCTGCATTGAAGAAGCTTGAATTGCGCTTTTTACAACCCGACGCAACAGGTTGTTTTGATTGGGGGGCAAGAGTGTCGAGTAGTCGTTATCATCTATAAATTATCGAGCTTATGGAGAGAAAGATTGGAGAAACCTTTGAGTACGAAGGTAAGACTTACAAGGTGGCAGAATTTGACGATTGTAGAAATTGCGCATTTATACATATTAATTGTTCTTCTTTAAGGTCTATTACTGGTAATTGTATGTACTTTTTGAGGAATGATGGCGCTAATGTTAAATTTGAAGAAGTTAAAGATATGAAAATCAAAGACAATAAACTTACTATCAATATCCCTGATGGGATGGAGATAGATGTAGAGAATAGTGACTTGAAAACTGGTGTCATCAAGTTCAAGAAGAAAGAATTGACCTATGAAGATATAAAGGCTTCTTTAAGACTCAACGAAAACATGACAGGTATAGACGTTGCTGACGAAAACGTAAATAGACTTTATGCTATTAATCGACTTATGTGTATAGCTAAGTTTTACAATGGAGATTGGAAGCCTAATTGGAGTAGTGTAGAAAATAAATATCATATTATATATTGTAATCGTTCTCAATGCTATACAACAGATTATAAAACTTTTTTTGATATCAATACGGTATATTTCAAATGCGAAAAAGATGCCCAAGCTGTCATCGACAACCCTAACTTCCGAGAAATCTTGGATGTAATTTACAACAACTAAACAATACGATTATGGAAAAAGAACTTAACATAGCGGAAATTCTTAAAGATAAACCGCAAGGAACTAAATTGTACGACTGGTTGTATAATAGAGATGTAGAGTTAGATACAATCAGCACTACAGATACAGAAACAGTAGTTTGGTGTACAAATAAGACCGATAATAATACTACTTGCCATCGTGGTTATTCCGAATTTGGTACAGTAAGAGGATGTCCTGATGGTTTACAGATTCTTCTTCCTTCAAAAGTAATGCGCGACTGGTCTAAGTTCGCCTGGAAGAAGGGCGATGTGTTGGTTAGTAAAGATAACGTGCATATTATCGTTGAAAAGTTTGAGGATAATGCCTACACAAGATTTAAAGGCAAGCATTATCTTTGGAAAGAATGTGATGAAGAAGATTACAGTAAAGAAGAAACCCAAATGCTTACTTATGTATTTAAGAAAGCCAACGATGATGCAGCTCAGACTTACATCAAAACCATTGAGAGAAAATTGGGTGGTAAGTTCAATCGTGAGACCTTGGAAGTAGAGAAACCTTATCCTGAGTTCAAGGATGGAGATATACTTGCCTCTCCGAGTAGCCTTTTTGAAGGAGATTATGTTTTTATTTTCAATGGATATGACAACCAAAATTACCTTGGTTACTATGTTGCGGTTGATAATGATTCAGATAATTTATATTTTTCATATGGTAACGTTTGGTGTTATAAAAGTGATGCCGTAAGATATGCCACAGAAGAAGAAAAGCAGCGGCTCTTTGAAGCTCTCGCAAAGGAAGGCAAGGCTTGGGATGCTGAGAAGAAAGCCATTGTTGATTTGAAGCCGAAGTGCGAGTTTAAGCCATTCGACAGATGTATTTGGAAGATACGGAATTGTGAAGGCTCTATATGGCAAGCAAGTTTCGTTTCTTATGTTGATGAGTATGGTGCTATTCCAATGGGTGTGTCTATAGATGAAGATTTGGTTAACTTAATTATCCTTCCTTATAATGAGGAGACAGCTAAATTGATTGGTACAACAAATAATTGGGAGGGCTAATTATGGGCAATGAAGATTTAACTAATTGCATACCTTATTATCTCCTTCCAAAACTAAAATGCGTTGATACCCCTAAAGATGGAAAGACAAAACGTAGAGAGAGAAGAAAATTATTAATTAGAAAAAGAAAGGGTAGATTATGAATGATGAAAGCATAGATGTTAACATTAGTTTTATCAATACTGATTATTTCTCAGTATCTGTAAGGGATGGGTATATTTCAGTTATTGGTAGAATAACCAAGTCAGAGTTAGAAAAATTTGTAAAGGCTCAATATTTCGAGATTAAAGAGATATTGGATAAAAATAGTAAGAAAGGAAGATAAATATGATAGATAAGAAAATAGAAGAAGCTGCAAGATATTATTGCAATAATAGATATCATGCTTCACAGGATGCTCCGTTTATAGCAGAGGGGTTTAGACATGGTGCTAAGTGGGCTATCAATGAGTTCTTGAAGAGCTTGTGGCATCCTGTTAGCGAAAAGCCAAACATTAAGCAAGGAGAATGTTGCGTTACATGTTTGGTTAAGTTCAAAAATGGAAGTACGGAATTATGTGTATATTTCCGTAATCCAGACGGATGGGTATGTGATGATATGAGTCCTAAAGATTTTAAAAGAAATTTTAAGGGATGGCTCTATATTGATGATTTACTACCAAAGAAAGGGGTCAATCATGATTAAACCAGTTACTATGTATTCTGTCGTATGTGACAGATGTGGGATGATTTTGAAGGATGGTGCTGTTTGGTAAGACAAAAGTGCTGCATTATAATTTAGTTTTAGATATGGCAAGATTTGAAAAAGGCAAGAAGTACGAGGTAGTTGATGCCCAACATGGAGAATGTATTGGGTGCTGCTTTAATAAAGATGGTTGCACCTTAGATATAGATATTCCTTGTAGGAAAGAATTTATTTACAAGGAAACTAAAGAAAAAGTAAATGAGTAATGCGTATGAATGGATTATTATCAATGATTGGTATGCAAACTGAATTGGAATACCAAATGGGTGATTTTCCTTTTGGTCTTCCACGTATTAGATATAATGTTCCGAAAGGCAACATTCCATCCGATAAACAGAAGTGTCAGCCAAAGGCGCAGCATGAGTTCACCATCAAGGGTGTTAAGATTATGGCAGCTTCTAAGAATGATGCTATTAAGAAGTATAATCATCGTAAAAAAATAAACTGTATGGAATTAGTTATCAAACCTGTTCATGCATTACCTTGTGAATTAGAGATATTCACTATTAATGGTAAGGATGCCAATCGTATGGATTTTGGAGAAATATATGACCATAATGAAGGAAACGCAAAGTCTTATGGTTGTGGTTACTTTGAGCCAAAGTCTCCAACAAAGGAAGTGTTAGATAAATACAATATCACAGAAGAAGAATATTATAACATCTGCAACGAATTAAAAGATAAACTATTTGTAGGTGGTTGTAGGTGGCGTTTCTAAAAGTAAAGCATATGAATAGATTAACTAAAGAGGTAACGGCTACGTGTGGAAATACTATCCTTATCGTAGGCTTATCTAATAAAGACGAAGTGATGTACGTCAAGTCAACAATAAGAGTGAAGCCGAAGAACAGAAAACAAAAGAAGATGTTCAAAAGCCATTCTTATAGAATGAGAAAGGTTGCAAAAGGTGAGTATGAAGTAACAACGTACTGCCCATTTAATATCAAGTTGTTCTCAAAGATAATGAGCTTTCTTGAAAAGAATAAAAATGGCGAGTTTTGGTTTAACATTGATAAAAAGTAAAGCGTATGGCACAGAAAGAATTTAGAAAGCCACCTCGTTATATGGTGGGTGATATAGTTTTTAGTCACGGATTTATTTGTGTTGTCTGTAGCGTCTATCCGTTCAATATTGATTATTCTTATGACCTTAAAGTTATTAGCGGTAAGAGTTTGGGTAAGATTTGCCAAGAAGATATTATGCATGTTCATATTTGGGAAGAGTTTCTTAAAAAGAATGGGTGGATATGCTATCGCTCTAAAGGAGGAAGTCTTGGCCATATTTGGTATAAACACCAAGAATACCCTTTCATTTTGAAATATAATAATTTTTTAGGAATATGCGATGTATCTTTCAATGAAGGAAAAGACTATGCTGTTATGATAAAATGTGTAGATGAACTCCAACATATTCTTTTTGGCTTGCAATTAGATAGCAATTTAAAAATATAAGCGCATGAATGAAAATTTTAAGTGTATGCTACAAGCTTTTGGATTTTGGAGTTTTGCTGCATTCTTTGTAAGCTTGATAGCAACTATCGTCATACACCCTGAGAGTATTGTAGGTATATGCCTATCTTTCACTTTCTTAATAATATCAGTAATTTTGTTTATTATTTCTTATAAACTTTAAAGCGTATGAAAAAGATAATTGTTATACTACTCTCTGTACTGTTATTTACGGCATGCAAAAGAGAGCCAATTAAAACTGAGACAAGAGTGTATGAGTTGACGTTTATTGATGGCAAAACATTTGTTTACAAGTTCAACAATGTAGACGTTAATGCTGAGGATGGAATAGACCATATGCGTGGAGGATATTTCTTTTATATTTTCTCTCATAAAACATATGAGCATGTAGAAGCTGTCATAAGATTTAAAAGAATAAAATAAAGGGTATGAATAAAGAGATAAAATACATTCCAGGAGATTTGGTAATGACAAACGGCATTCCTATCGGAACCAAAAAGGGAAGCGTTTACCAAGTCACAGAAAGTAATCCTGATAAATATAGACCTGTGGAAGATGGAAATGCATTCACTGAACTGAAAGGTTCTGTCACTCTTTCCAACATAAAAGGAAAAACCGTTCATGATGAAGGTTTCCTATTTGGTGACTGTGGTGCATGGGTTAAGGATATCGTTCCAATACCTCTTACTCCAAAGATTTTAGAGAAGAATGGATGGAAACTTAGTCATGGATTCTACTTGTCTCCAAATGATGAAGGTGCAGAAGTAGGCTTGTCAAGCCAAACTGGTTATGTTTGGGAAGCCTACATAAGAAGACATCCGTTGCGTAGTAATATCAACAGTGTTTCTGATTTACAGCACCTACTCTTAGGTCTAGGACTTAACTCAGAAATGGAGGTGTAGGTATGGAAGTATAAAAATAACAAAGAAAGTCTATAAAGCGATAGGATGTGAAAAAGGACACTTCTTTGGAACGTTTGCACATTTTAAAGAGTTGCGTGAGAGTGTTAATCTGTCAGTACAAAAGACTTGCTTCTGCTGTGGACGCAAATTCCAACCAGAAGATTATATTTCTTTAGCAGCCTTTGATAAAGGTATGGGAAATAAATTTCTTTGCGAAAAGTGTAAGAATATAGCATTAAAAGATTTAGGTGATAAAAACACTTATTTAGATTTTAATATTAATCGCCTTTGAGGCATAAATTTTAATGATATGACAAAAGAAGAATTATACAACGAATTACAGAATGTAGAAGGTTGCTTAAAGATGGCAGATTCACAAATATCAGAGCTTCGCAAAAAGAAGAATGATATAATGAACGACTTTCTAAGTTTGTTACCTTTCCAGGAAGGTGACAAGGTGAAAGATAAAGATGGCAATATCTTTATCATAGAACGTCTAAAAGAAGCCATATCTCTTGGCAAGAATGAAATTAAGGTTCGTTTTCTTATCCGAAAAATAAAGAAAAATGGAGAACCTTATCAATACGCAAACGAAGCTTGGGGAATTGATTATTTTTCCCTTGAAAAAGTGGAAGATTAACTAACCATCCTGTAAAGGATAAATAAGATAGTAATATGAATATAGAACAATTAGAACGTGCTAATCTTTTAGCTAAAAGTTTAATTCCAAAAGCGGAAAGGCTAACAATGCCAGAAACTGCTGGTAAGATAACACTTGGAGAGTGTCTTGATGGTTTGCTCAAATGCGACAAAGAGTTCAACGCTAAATTCTCGCAACTTGTATCAGAAACAGAACAGAAATTTCGGAAAGAACTTGATGAGCTTTAGTAACCATCCTGCAAAGGATATAAATAGATAGAAATATGAGTAAAAAAGTAATCAAATCGTACAAGGCATTCGACAAGAATATGCAATGCCGAGGATTCCAGTACGAAGTTGGAAAAGAGTATGAAATGGACGGAGAAATCAAGTGTTGTGAACGAGGTTTCCATGCTTGCAAGTCTCCGATGGAAGTATGGGATCACTACGATATGCTCAGCTCTCGCTTTGCAGAAGTAGAACAGTCTGGTAAAATTGACGAAGAAGGAAATTCAACAAAGGTTTGTTCTTCACATATCAAGATTAAGGCTGAGTTGAAGCTGGCAGACATCATTAAGATCGGTGTCGAGTGGTTGAAAGATATTACCTCACCGTCAAAGGTTAAGACAGATATTGCGAAGAATGATAACGGAGGTGACTCTGCTAAGATTGGTTCAAGCGGTAACTCTGCTCAGATTGGTTCAAGCGGTTACTATGCTAAGATTGGTTCAAGCGGTGACTATGCTCAGATTGGTTCAAGCGGTGACTATGCTCAGATTGGTTCAAGCGGTTACTATGCTCAGATTGGTTCAAGCGGTTACTATGCTAAGATTGGTTCAAGCGGTAACTATGCTCAGATTGGTTCAAGCGGTAACTATGCTAAGATTGGTTCAAGCGGTGACTATGCTCAGATTAATAGCACTGGAGAAGATTCTGTTATCATGTGTGCTGGAAAAGAATCTAAAGCAAAAGCAAAGGTTGGATCATGGATAACATTATCAGAATGGAAATGGAATGATGATAAAAAACGGAGAGTTCCAATATGTGTCAAGACAGAGTACGTTGACGGAAATAATATCAAGGCTGACACTTGGTACCAACTTAAAAACGGAGAGTTCGTTAAAGTAACAGAGTAACTAACCATCCTCTCCTTGGCAACAGGGAGAGGGTGAAAAGAATAGAATATGGCAGAGATTATTTACTTTGGAACAAATGGGTGTTCCGGTCATTATCCTATTGGCATTGACAAAACGCTGACAGGGGCAGAGTATAAGATGTGGTGCGAGTGTGATAATGAAACTTGGATAAATAATATTCGAAAGAATCCTGGTCGCCACATTATTAAACATCACGGAGAGTTTTATACAAATTATGGTGTTCCGTTCTCTGTAGATGAAGACAGAGTTGGTGATCATACCGAACTTTTTTGGAAAGGCATTCATACGGAAGAAGAAATTATCAACTTGATAAAGAATAATCCGTTTTTATCAAAGCAGTTTAAACTAAATGAAGATATATTCAAACCATAGTAACAAGGAGGATGAGCAATGAGCAAAGAAAAAGCTATCAAATATATTAAAGCAGCTCAAACTGCTATTGATGAAGCGCCATATCCATGTACGACAAAGGCTAAGATATTGTTAGTGGAGGCACTTAAAGAGTTGGAGGATTGATCATGACAAAGCAAGAAGCGGAAAGAAATATAGAAAAATGGCGAGAAATCACCAGACCTTTTATAGATAAAAAGTTCAAATTAAATGTAAGACGAGAGGAATTACTTCAAGAAATGAAGCAACTTCAAGAAGACTATATTAAAGCCTTGCCTGTTAAAATCGGAGATAAGATTATGGATGAAGATGGGCGTGTAGGTTGGCTTTCCAGAATAGTTCCCTATTATTCACCATCGGAAAGGTTTATGAGGGCAACATTGAGATTGACCCTCTTCTTCCATATGGAGAAAAAAGATGGTACTCGTGACAATCGCGAGGTTTATGTTCATGGCCTCCCAATCAAACTATAACTAATATGACAAGAGAAGAAGTGAAACAGCTATTGCCTATTTTGGTAGCTTTTGCTGAAGGAAAGGTAATTAAGTGTAGGCTAAAACCAGATTTTATAAAAGGTTCTGGTTTTTCGGATGATTGGACTGAGGTAAAAGATTTGTGGTATATGAAAGGTCATGAGTATCGCATCAAGCCAGAGCAAGAACCAAAGTATCGCCCATTTGCAAATGCAGAAGAGTGCTGGCAGGAAATGCAAAAACATCAACCGTTTGGATATACGTATGATAGGCTTAATAATATAAGAGATAGTATCACAAAGGTGGCTACCACTGGTGTTTCGTATGATT
>ERZ1034882.44-NODE-44-length-69311-cov-11.691536_pt1 | contig 69311 bp, 100 predicted proteins | sample MGYA00520606_ERZ1034882 | MGnify/ENA primary metagenome ERZ1034882 (study PRJEB33766, sample SAMN09781726) | gut metagenome | biome: gut microbiome | host: Homo sapiens | place: Madagascar | study: EMG produced TPA metagenomics assembly of the PRJNA485056 data set...
TATATATAGTGATAAATACTAATAGCTATATAATAACTAATAAAAAGAAGAAACAAGCAAAGAAGAAAAAGGACGACGATCCAGGCGGGACGCGGCGCGCCGTCGCCCCTGGATCCCGGACGCTGGACGCTGGAGGCGGCGGCATACGCGGACATAGATCCGGCATAGCTGCGGCACACAAGCGCCGCAGCGCGCCCCAATAATATAAAAGCAACCCGCGGCATGTGCCCCGGGCTGCTGTTGCCTCTGTATGCGCTTGTATTGGCGCTTAGCGCCGTTTTACCGTCTCACCGGTGTGCCGCGCATTGGCGCGCCGGTTTCGTCCCTGTACGCCGCTATACGCGCCCGAATGGCGCTAAGACGTTTGCGGACAGCTTGCCCGCTCATGCCTATAACCGCGCCTATATCGTCGCTTGTGTACCCTGCGGCGGCCGCGCCGCGGATAATTGCGGCGTCTATATCGTCCCCGGCGGCGGCGTTGATCGCGTCGCGGATCTCTCCGGCGTCCTCGATCGGCCGCGCTGCCGCTCCTCTCATACGGGCATTGTGTGCCTTTTCGGCCGGCCCTATGTCGGCGGCGTCCGCAAGATCCGGCGCGCTCCCGCCGACACTGTGCGTATTTTCGCGGGCCTCATGCCGCAGCGCGTCCAGGGCGGCAAACAACAGTTGATCGCGCAGCGGGCGCGGATCTCCCGACTGGAGACGGGTCTCGAGCCGGATCCAGGCGTCGCCCACCAATTCAACCGGCTTGCAGCCGCCGGCGGCGCGGACGTTCGCCGGCTTGAGCGCACAAGCGGCGCTGCAGGCGGCCTTGAGGGCGTCGAATTTGGCCGCGTCGTCCAGTTCGATCCAGCGCCCGCAGGGCTCAAGGACATAAGCGGCGGTAAACTCCTCCGGCGTCTTGTGGTAGATCGTTTCTAAAAGCCAACAAAGTTCTTCAGGCGTATTTGCGACGGCGCTGGAGCCATAATGGCTATAGTTGATATAACGGCCGTCGTCGCTGACAGATAGCGCAGCATAGTAGACGTTACCGGCGCAGCCGCGGACGTTTTGCCCGTATGTCGCGCCGCTGTTGATGTTCTTGTAAATGGTCTCGAGGGTAGGCATGATTTTAATCCTTTCCGGCGCGTTGCGCCTGTCAAATGTTCGTGTTGCGGATCCGCTGCGCGTCACGGCGGCGGGCCCGGCTATATTCGATCTCTCCGGCGATTTTATCCAGGGCGACGGCGGCGACAGCCGCCAAAATTAAAACGATCATACGCGCGCCCCTCTCCTGTGCTCTTGTTTCTCGGTTGTCAATGCTTTTTCAATGGACCAGCCGCGCTTCAGCCGGGTGCTCAATAAGTTGTACGATATGCCGAACCGCTGCGCCCATTCTGCCGCCGTTAGGGTTTCCCCGTTAAAAGTTATCCGCCGGTTGCGCCTTGTGTTTCTGTTTTGCTGTGTGCGCGTAGCCCATCGGCAATTATCGGGCGAATAGCCGGCGTTATTGTCGATTCGGTCAAGCGACAATCCATCAGAATAGCCGCTTTTCTGCGCCCATAAGCTAAATTTTAGAAAGTCATGCCAAGCAGGGCAAACAACAATTCCGCGCCCGCCGTAGTTTGCAAATGCGTTGTTGTGTGGATTTTCGCAGCGCTGAAGCATGCAGGACCACACCCAATATAAACGGGATCCCGCTTGCCCGTGCGTGCGTTTATTGTGGCGCATGTCGGCGCGGTAGCATCCGCATGATTTTGTTTTGCCGCTCTTTAGTTGGTGCGTTTCTACCGCCGGCAATATTGCGCCGCAGTCACATTGACAGCGCCACCGGCCTTTGTGCCACCGGTCAAGCCCAGCAAAGTTTAATACTTTAAGCCGTCCAAATTTTTGCCCAGTCAAATCTTGTATTTCGCCCATCAGCCCACCGCCTTAAATAAAGTACATAGAATCATCTATTGCCAATGCAATGGCCTCCTGCTGCAGATCGGCGCGCATATCGGCGCAAAAATCAATAACTACATCCAGCCCGCGCTCGAGATCCGCGCCGGCGGCATAGGCATAAACAATAGTTGTTTTCTCCTCCACAAGGCCGGCGGCGTCGCTCATCCAATAACCGATCGCCGGCGTTGCCGTCGCGCCGCCGAAAAGATTTGACAGCGTCGCGGCCGCCATTTGAACATATCGGGCATTATCGGCGGCGGTGTTAACGCCGTTCGTGCCGGGAACGTAAATTGCAACGCGGTGACGCAGCGGCTGCAGTTTTTCCAGTCTCTTGTTAGTCATTTTTTTGTCCTCCTCTAAAATGTTAGTTAATGGTTAATTAGTGAACGGCGGCGGCCCGGCGCTGCTGCTGCGCATAATGCATTGCGCGGTAAACAATCACGGTCTCGAGATCCCCGGCCGGGCGTTCGCTGTCGCGCTCGAGAAATGCCTGCACGTCACGCTCGAGCCGGTAGGCGTCCTGCCAATTCCAGCGGCCGCAAGTTGCCATTGCGATAGCGTCTGCACACATGTCCAGGATCTCAGCGGGCGCGGTAGTCATAAAACGGAAATAAGCGGTTTTTTTCATTTTTTCGTCCTCCTCATGTTCGGGGCTTTTGTCCCTTGCGATTATTAATATACACGGTTTAACCGTGTTTTTCAAGCCGGCAAACTTAACAAAATATGCACTGTTAAATTGTGTATAATTACACGGCTTGACAGTACACGTTATTATTGATATAATCATCCATGAAAGGGGGTGGAAAAATGCCCGTCAGCGAAAGCCGCCGCCGTGCTAATAATAAATGGGATGCGGCGAATATGACGACATTAGGTTGCAGGATGCGCCGGGATGACGCCGAAAAATTCAAAGGCGCGTGTTATTCGGCAGGAACAACGCCTAACGCCGTTTTTACCGCGGCGGCGGCGGATTTTATGGAAAAAAACGCAAACAATAACAAAACGTCTGGAGGTGCTGAAAATGAGTAACCGCGACATTGCAAAAACCTTAATTGATCAGATTCCGGAAACGCGGCTTTTTAACGTGATTCTCTTTTTGCAGGGTGCCGCGCTGCCGGACGCGGAAACGCCGAACGCGGAAACAGCCGCCGCAATTGCCGAGCTTGCGAACGGCGGCGGGACACGCTTTAGCGGCGACACGTCGGCGCTTTTCGCGTCGATTCTGGAGGGCTGACAGAGTGCTTGAGGTTGTCTATTCCTCCCGCTTTAAGCGCGACTTGCGGCAATGCGCCAAACGTCAATTAGATTTAACAAAGCTGCAAACCGTCATTGACACGCTACGCGCACCCGCGACGCTCCCGGCACAAAACCGGGATCACGATTTAACGGGGAATTATTCCGGGTTTCGCGAATGCCATGTTTCCCCGGATTGGTTGTTGATCTACCGCGTGGACGGTAACGCGCTGTTATTGGCCCGCACCGGATCGCATTCCGACTTGTTCAGCTGATTCGTTTAATAAGTAAAACAATGTGCAGCCCCCGGCGGGATCGTCCGCCGGGGGTATTTTTTTGCGCCGCCGGTTGCAATTTGCCGCCGTTGTTGGCATATGAGATATAAAGCAAGCGCAGCCCCCGGCGGATCGTCCGCAGCCCCCCGGCAGCCTCCGGCGGATCGGTAAACGCCGCCGCCCCGGCCGCCCGCCGGGCCCAGCGCCCAGGGCCGCCGGAGGCCGCCGGCCCCAGCCAAGCCGCGCCGCCCCCAGCGCTCATGCGAAAAGAAAAACGATTTCACGGGGCCGGGCGAGCGCAGGAGCCGCCCGAATTTCACGGGGGCCGGGCGAGCGCGAAGAACCGCCGAATTTGCCCGGCGGCGAATTAAAAGGAGGATTTGACCATGGCAACAGCGAATTTTAAAAGAATGGAGCAGTTCCCGCTCTACGCGCACGACGACATCCGAGAGGGCTATTGCCCCCGCTGCGGCTGCTGGCACGAGCTCGACGGAGACGCCGAGACGTGCCCCGAGTGCGGCGCGTCCCTGCAGGGCATATCGGTAAATGACTACGCAAACGCCGAGCTTGTGGACGCCGTGACGCAGAGACTGGACGGCCTGGCGGCTGATCTCACTTTCTGGCGTGTCTCGGTCTGTAGCGGCTACTATGGCGGCGTTCAGCTTTACGCCGAAAGCGTCCACGACGACCCCGAAGACATCCGCCGCTATTGGAGCAATGACGACTGCCGCGCCGAGTTTGACATGTGCAAATCGCAGACGATCCGCGCCTGTGAGCGCGAGCAGCGCAAGGTATGCCGTGCCTTTAAGAAGATCGCGCAGGAATTTAATTTTGCGTGTCTGCAAACAGTAGGAACGGCGAGCAGCGGCGAGACGTTTTACCGCGTCGTATCCCCCGCCCCGGCTCACGCCTGAAGCTCTGCAAAGCCGCCCCCGGAGAGCTGCACAAAGGCCCCAGAGAACCACAGAAACGCCCGCCGGAACGCTGCAAAAAATCCCCCCGGAAGCCGCCGCCTCCGGGGGGGAAAATTATTTTTTGCGTTTGGTTGCAAAACGCGCCTCTGCCTGGCATATAGGGCAGAAAAGCAAAACGGAAACGCGAAAGGAGATAACAAAATGAAGATCACCCGCGAGAGCATCGAAAAGAGCAGCGCCCGCATGGGCAACGGCTGGACGCTCAGCCGTTACTATCTGGTGATGTGCGGCGAGAAAGCCGCCGAGCTGCAGATCCCCATGGAGGACGGCGGATACATCCAGGGCCGAATCTACATTGACAAAAAATGGAGAGGCTACCAGGCATATGACGGCGTGCGGATCAGCGTCAATGCCTCCCGCTACTACCCGGCGCAGACCCCCGGCGTTTATGTCTCCCACGGCCTCGGCCACTGGGTGGACATTGACCGCCCGGACATGAGCAAATGCATGTTTTCGGCGGTGGAGAAGATCACGCACAAGATCACCGCAGACGACATCCGCGCCCTGTGCGAAGCAGGCGCGGCAGCCCTGACCGAAAAAATGGCGGAGCTCTCCGCCGCAGCGTAAGGAGGCGCAGACCATGAATAACGACATTCTCAAGAATTTTGTCGAGCAGGAGCTCAACGAACACAACAAGCGCAACAACGCCGGCCTTGCCTCCGTCGAGTTTTTCGACAGAGCGAAAACCGAAGAAGTGACCTTCCACGGCAACCACCGCGCGCAATACAACCGGCTGCTGATGTTCTGCGCGGAGAACGGCCTGACCGTCGTTTCTACGCATCCCGGCACGCTGGCGGCGGTTGTCCGTGTAGAGGCCGGCAAATAAACGCCAACAGAAGAAACGCTCCCGGAGAGATCCGGGAGCGTATTTTTTTATGAAAAACCCCGTTGCCCCCGCGCCGTACAATAAAAAGCAGATAGCGAAGCCGCCCAGCCCCGGCGGGATATTCATTTTATCTATAATATATATTCACAAAAATCTATAGAAAAAAGTGCGGGAATATCGCAAAAAATTTATTTTTTCGGTTGCAAAACGGCCGTCTGGACGGCATATAAAGCATAAAGCAAAAGGAGGTCACTACCATGACACAGAACAAAACCGAGTCCATCCGCTTCTACTACAACGGCCTGCGCGTCAACGGCGAGCGCAAGCTCACCCGCTGCTGCTATACCCTGGACAACCGCCACGACGGCGCCGAGTGCGTCACGATCTACGCGACGGGCTACGACGACCTCCCGCGCGACATTTTCCCCGTAGAGAACGACAGCGACAGCTATACCGATTATTTCGAGCACGACAGAGCCACGCTTTTCCCCGATCATCCCCTCTACAAATTCGCCCGCTATGCGGCGATGAAGGCGAACGCATGCGGCAACACCAAGAGCATCGAGTGTGTGAGCAAAACGATCTCCGGCATGAGCCGCGAGCCGTGGGCCGGTTATATCGACACGCGCAAGGCCGACATTGCCCGCTGGCAGCGGGAGATCGCCGACTTCAACGCCGCCGAGGATCCCGGCCAGCCGACCGCCGCCGATGTGGAAGCGTGCCACGCTCTCCGCCTTGCCGAAGAGAACGCCCGCCGCGAAAAAGAGCACGAGGAAGAGCTTCAGCGCCGGGAAAAGGCGCTGAGCGAACAGAACAACGGCCGCCGCTTCATCGAGCAGACCGCCGCTGAGCATCCCATTGAGGAGGGGCAGCCGGTCGTGCGCATCCATTGGAGCGAGCACCCGGCGTTCTACGGCTGGAAGGATGACGAGCTGGTGCTTTCCGTCGCCGCCGCCGAGATCATTCTCAAGACATTCGACGAGCAGAAGCGCGCCGAAAACGGCGGCTATTACAAGACAAGCTTTTCCATCGAGGAGAACGGCGAGACCGTGTACGGCGGCGGGCGCTACGACCTCGGAGACGGGGACGGCGGCCTGTGCGAGCACATCCGCGCCTTTGGCCGTCACCTGATGGAGCGCGGGCAGTTCGGGCAGGGGGCAACGGAGGAGGACAAGCAGGAAGGCGCGAAGATCGTCGAATTTGCGAACCGTCTCCAGAGCTACACGCCCGGCGGCTATATTGAGAGCGTCGAGCCGGCGCCTTATATGAACGATGTATTGGAAACTCTGCAGAAAAAGAGAGAGGAAGAAGCCGACAACCTTTCCGCGCTGATCCGTCTCCTGCCGGACGAGGGCATCATCGGCATGGCCTCCGACCTTGCCAAAAACGGCTCGCCGGAGACGGCGCGGTACGTCCTCCTGCAGCTTGCGCAGCGGGACAAGAAGAAGGCCGCCGAAGCCGCGCGAAGTCTCGGATTGTGAATAAATATTCTTTATATTATTCAGTTGCAAAACGCCCGGCTGCGCGCCATATAGAGTGTACAGCCCCGCAAAGCGCGGGGCAGAAAGGGGAAAAAACATGACCGATACCGAACTTTTGGAGTTGTCCGGAATTGCGATCCGGCACGGAGTGCTCAACGTTTACGAGGGGCGGAGCGACGCCGACATGCAGCGCCTGGTTGACAAAATGCTCAACGACCCCGCCGCGTATTACACCGTCGCGCCGCTGTATCCTGCGCTGCGCGTCTATGCCGAGCTCCGGGAGCGCGTGGCCGCGAAGTCCTGCGGCTCCGCCATCCAGGCGGTGAAGCGCCTCATCCGGACCTGCGCCCGCAAAGACATGCGCGGCGTGTGGAAAAGCGCCGACGGCTCCGCGTGGTGCTGCTGTGACGGTTCGCGGGAAGTCCGGCTGAAAAACGTCTCCGGCGTTCCCGTGCTGGGTCAGAGCTTTCCGACCCTCGAAGCGCAGATCGACGACTGCGCCAAAACGGCCAGCAAGTCGCTCCCGCTCCCTACCGCCGCCGAGCTCAAGACATACATCGCCGCCGAGAAGGCCGCCGGCATCAAGCCGGATTCCATTTGGTATTGGTGGGGCAGTGATACGCCGGCAGTGAACGCCTCGTTCCTGCTGGACATGGTGACGATCTTCCCCGACTGCAAGGAAGCGCGGTATCGGACGGAGCTTTCCCCGCTTTACTTCTGCGGCGACAATGGCGACGGTATTCTCCTGCCTATTCGCAGAGCCAAATGCCCCGAATTTGAAAGCCGCTGGAACGAGCTGCACAAAAGCGCCGGTTAACCCCGGCGCTCCCCGCAAATATACATCATCAATATATACACAGGAAAATCTACACAGAAAGAGGCCGGAACATGGAACAGGAATTTCTCAGTCTGATCTTTCAGGAGGAAAAGCCGTATAGGGGTGAGCGCCGTATAGGAATCTATAAAGGCAGCAAGAAAATCGGCGGCATCGAGCAGGTATACAGCCCCTATCGCGGGACAACATATTATCACGCTTTTGCTAATCGCCCCTATACTTTCACGGTGCCAACCGCAAACTCTGTCGCTCAAGCAAAGCAGAACTTCGTCCGCGCGCTGAAAGAGCACGGCGGGAACGCGCCGACCAGCGCCGACATAAAAGACCTGCCCGCCGATCCCGACGCAGAATTTTATCCCACGCCGTCTTGGCTGGCCGGAAAGATGCTCGCCTGTCTCGACCGCGACGCTCCGATCCGCTCTGTTCTGGAACCGTCCGCTGGGAAAGGCGATCTGCTGTATGCCTTGCAGAAATACAACGCCGCCCAGCGTTACGGCAAAGACGAAGACATTTTCGAGCTGGCAGACGTGATCGAAGCAGACCAAAATCTGCGGGTGCTTTTGAAAGGTGCCGGTTTCCGTGTCATCGGCGACGACTTCCTGCAATTCCACACGCACAAACATTACGATCTGATCCTCATGAACCCGCCGTTCTCCAACGGCGATGCACACCTCCTCCGAGCACTGGACATTCAATCCGGCGGCGGTCAGGTCCTCTGTCTTCTCAACGCGGAAACGCTGAAAAATCCATATACAAACCGCCGCAAAGCCCTGCTCCAGAAGCTGGAAGAGTACCACGCCCATGTGGAATATGTGCAGGGCGCTTTCCAGAAAGCCGCCAGAAAATCCGACGTGGAAGTTGCCATTGTCTATGTCAACATACCCGTTCCGGTCATGCACTCGAACATCATAGATTATCTGAAACGCGCTGAAAGCGCCGCAGAAATAGAGCCGGGAGAAGCCTCTTCCATTGCCTCTGCGAACTGGATGGAAAACCTTATTAACGGCTATGAATTTGAAGCGAAAGCCGGTATTGCTCTCCTGCGGGAATACGCTGCCATGCGTCCCTATTTGATGGACGGACATAAGAGCTATGAGAAGCCGCTGATATCCATAAGCGTCGGAGACCGTGAAATGGAGGAAAGCGTTCCTGCTGACAGCGTTAACCGGTATCTGGAAAAACTGCGGTACAAATACTGGAACGCATTTCTTTCCCGCGAAGAAATGACAAGCCGCATGACTTCCTCCATGAGCAAGCAGTACAGCGAAAAGATCAGCGACCTGAAGCACTACGATTTCAATCTATACAACCTGCAACAGGTATTCTTTGATATCCGTGCGCAGCTCTCCGGCAATGTAGAGGAAAGCATTCTCGATCTTTTTGAAACACTCTCCGGAAAGTACGCGTGGATCAGGGAAGAAAACAACAAGAACATCCACTACTTTAACGGCTGGGCAACAAACAAAGCGCACAAGGTGGGGATGAAAGCCATTTTGCCGATCAATGGGTTTGGCTCCGCATGGTTGGGGAAAGACCGTGGCCTTGATTCTTATTACATCAGCACGCAGCTTTCCGATCTGGAGCGTGCCATGAACTATCTGGACCGGGGAGAAACTACCGACCGGAAAAATCTGCGGAATTTCATCGACTACGCCGTCAAGTGTGGTGATACTGTCGTAGAAACCACCTATTTCAAAGCAAAATTCTATAAAAAAGGAACCTGCCACATTCAGTTCCGTCCGGAAGCGCAGCGCATCATTGACCGACTGAATATATTTGCCGCGCAGAAGAAAAACTGGCTGCCGCCCTGCTACGGCAGGAAGCGCTACAAAGACATGACACCGGAAGAGGCCGCCGTCATTGATGATTTTCAGGGCGAGGATGCCTACGAAAAACTCATGGAGAACCCCGGACTATACCTCACGGATGCAGCGTCCAGCGATTTTCTTTCGCTCCCTGCATAAGCTCCTGTACACCCAGTTAATTCCTGCACATGACATAGTAAGTGTCAGGCAAAGACCGCAAAGGAGGCGGAAAATGAAGACAGAGACCATCGACATCATTATCCCCGCGCATAATTGCGCCGACACCATCGGCGACACCATTAAAAGCCTTGACCTGCAGCTGTGCAAAGACTTCAAGGCGACCGTCGTGATTGACGGCGCGGACGAAAAGCTGGAAGCCGTCGTAGAGGCCGCCGCAGACTCTCGCCCGTGGCTCCGCTGCATCAAAAGCAGCGAAAACAAAGGCGCCGGCGCAGCGCGGAACCTCGGGATCATGGCGTCCGTTTCCGAGTGGCTGATGTTCCTCGACGCGGACGACCTTCTGCTCCCCCACGCTATCGCCACCATGCAGCAGGCGATACCGGAAAGACCGGACTTCGTTATCGGCAAAACCCTGCGCGAGAGCGAGCGCGGCTGCTACGAAGTCGTCGGGCGCGAACAGCTCACTTGGCTGCACGGGCGAATGTACAACTACAGCTTTTTGACCGCGCACGACATCACGTTCCCCAACGATCTGCGCATGAGCGAAGACCTGGCGTTCAATATGAAATGCGCAGAATTGGCGAAGAGCGTTCCGGAAACCTCTTGGCCGGTACATATCCAGCGCTGGAACGGAAAGTCTCTCTCACGGCGTTCCGGGGCGTCCAGAGAGCAGGCGAGGACATATATCAAGGCATGCCTGGACTATGCCGTGAACTGCGTCCGCGCAGAGCGCGAGCCGGAAGACCTGCGCCTTCTCCCCGACGCTCTCGCCGCCTGTTATTACTACTTGGATGCAGTAGAAAGATTGTTTCCGAATGACCATGAACTCTACGCAGAAATGTGCCGGGACTTTATCCGGCTCGCACAGACGGTAGAACTTCCGCGTCTCCGCACGCTCCCCGCATGGGAAGCCCGGCTTGCCCGTTCCCTCGCGCTGCCCTCGCGCCCCTACGGCACGGTGTACATGCCGGAGCTGACCTTTGAGCAGCGCTTCATCAATGCGACCCTAAAATAAATATACAGGAGGAACCCACCAATGCGAGCACCCTGCATCATCAAAAGAACCACAGACCGGCACGACGGAGTGACCGTCGAGTATCTGGAAACGTCGGTCCCCAAAGCGAAGTATACCGGAGACAAAACCCGCGCCCGCGTGTACGTCTACACCGGAGACGCCGAGTACATCGTCCGCACACAGCTGCGCAACGGGGCAAAGTCGTCGCAAAGCTTCACCGTCGTCACGCTCAAGGAGGGCAAAAGAAAATGAGTACAAAAGCAGTAAGACTTCTTCTCATGTTCCTGTTCGGTCAGGTCGTTCAGACGGCCGTGATGCTCATCGGCTTTGCGCTGGATATGAACTCGATCATCTGGTGGACCGTCGTTTCCGGCCTTGTGATCTTCTGCGCCGCGTGGCTCGGCGGGTGTATCGCCGCACCGGAAGCCGCACGTTCCAAGCGTCACGCAAAAGCGCCCGGAACCTCCGCTATGGACGACGCTTCCAAGTTTCTGGATTGATTCCCCTTGCGTCTGTCCGGCAACTCATCTATAATAAATCCAATACAACAGCAAAAAATCTGCAAACAAATTTGCGAAAAGAAAGGAAATAAAATCATGTCTGAATCCAACACCAATTATTCCATCAACGAGCCCCGCTTCCAGCGCGTCATCAAGTACGCAACGTCCGCCTCCAAGCAGATCCCCGGCGCGCTCGTGCGCGTAGCGGAGAGCGAGAAAACCGACATCAACACCGTCCGCCTGACTCTCCCCATCCCGTCCGAGATCAACAAGATCGCCGTCCATTACCTCCACGACGCCGGATTCTCCGCCGACAAGACCGAGCTCACCGCCGAGGGCTTCACCTTCACCGTAGACATGACGCAGCCCTACGAAGACTGACGCGATACCCCCAGAACGCACAGGCGCCCCCTGCGGTCAACCCCCGCAGGGAGCGCAAAACGGCTTCAGCACGCCTCTAAAAAAGTGGGGAGGAAATCGAAATGAAGAAATGTCCACTATGCGGCCACGAAATGGAAGACGAAGCGCGCTTCTGTTCTGCCTGCGGGGAGAAAATGCCGGAACCAGAGGAGAAAGCAGAAGCGACGGTGCCAAAAGGAAATCTGCCTGTTGTATCAAAAACTCCGCTGAAACTCCTGCTGATTATTCTGGCAGCCATAATCGCTCTGTTTTTTTTCATTACACTCGTAATTCTTCCAAGGTCTGAAAAGGCAGCGATACGATCAAACATAACGGATATTTTTAGCGCGGCGTTTCCCAGTATCCCAATCAAAAAAGTTATTATAAACAATGTGCGAGATTTCTCCTCGACATGGGAGAAGCAAGCAGATGTAACGATTGTTATGGATTGCGCGCTTACGGAGTCGGAATATGATGAAATATATCGGTTTTTATACCTTCGCACACTTCCATCTGCGGAGTCCTCTCGCAGCGAAAAGCCGACGCAGGTTTCGCCGCTGGAAATAATCGACAACTCCGGAAATGACTATGCAAGCGGGTACTGGAGCCGCCGGGAGCCTGACCCGACAGTGGTGCCGCAATCGGGTTCAACGCCAGCCCCCACACCAAGCAGTCAATCCAATTCCGGTGTCAGCGAAGAAGACGCGAAGTGGGCCGTTTATCTGATGGCAGAAGAGACAATACCAAAGTATCTAAACTGCCCGTCCACAATGGAAATGTGCCTCTTCCGCGACTGCACAATAAAAGACGTTGGCTTTAATATATGGAAAGGTGAAGGTTATTTCGATGCCGAAAACCTTTATGGCGCGACCATCCGGTCAAAATGGAATATTACCTGTACCATAAAAGACGGGATCATCCACTTGGCCAAGCTGAAGATCGATGATATCGTCGTATATAACGATGGTACGCAGTAACCGGAATTAAACAGAAACCAAACGCAGCAATGCGCAAAGATTCATTTGAGTCTTTGCGCATTTTTTTATTTCCCCGTCGGTTGCGAAATGCCCGCCTGATTGCCATATAGGGTGTAAAGAGAGAAACGTACATAATTACGGACAAAGCCCTTTTGCCCGCGCGTTACACTGAAACCAGAGCCGCGGGGGGACGAGCCGCGGCAAAGGAGATAGATACGATGGATAACACTCTGGAACGCGCGCGAGACATTGCCATCCGATTCGGGCAGCTGACATGGGGCGATCTCATTGACCTTTCCCCGAGAGAGGAGCGCGCGGTAATGGCCGCGCTTCGGATGTCTTCGATCATGCCCGGCGGGAAAGACCGGGTAACTTCGGTTCAGTGCTTCTTGTTTCTGAACGATGACCGGAACGACCGCGGCCCGGAGGATGAGGAATTGCAAAAACACATCCGCCAGTTTCTTCAGCTTGTGGCAGGCTTTATGGGATGGTACGGGCATGGAGAATAAAGAGCTTTTATTTTTCGGTGACTGCATAGCAAAGCTAAAGGAACTCCCCGCCGGGAGCGTGGATATGGTCCTTGCGGATCCGCCCTACGGCACGACGCGCTGCAAATGGGACAGCCCCATACCGTTCGCCCCGCTCTGGAACGAACTGCACCGGGTCGTGAAAAAAGACGGAGCCATTCTCCTCTTCGGCGGTGAGCCGTTCGGAAGCGCTCTGCGCCTCTCGAACCCGAAGGAATACCGGTACGACTGGGTGTGGCAGAAAACGTCTCCTACCGGCTTTCTGAACGCCAAACGGCAGCCGCTGCGGGATGTGGAAAACATTGCGGTGTTCTATCGCTCTCCCCCGCTCTATATCCCGCAGAAGACATCCGGCCATACCCGAAAGGTGAGCTCGGCGTACAGCAAGCGGAACTGTCGAAAAGGGGAGGTCTACGGAGCCTACGGCGCTACGTCCTACGACAGCACCGAGCGCTACCCGACACAGGTGCTCCGCTTTAAAAGCGACAAGCAGCTGGCAGCGTTTCACCCGACGCAGAAGCCCGTAGCCCTGCTCGAATATCTTATAAAAACATACACACGCCCAAACGATACGGTGCTGGATTTCTGCATGGGCAGCGGCTCAACCGGCGTAGCCGCGATCCGAACCGGCCGAAAATTCATCGGAATAGAGCTCTCGGCAGAATACTACGCCGTAGCCACCAGGCGCATCACCGGGGAAATCCCCGAATAAATACATATTTTCAGAAAGAAGGTACACCCAATGGACGAACTAAAAAAGCTGCATAACGTTGTGCTCGTGAAACACCAGTTAAGCGGAAACGGCCCGTATCTCTTTACTGTGCCGGATGGACGAAATCTCAAGAGAGAGCAGACCGTTATCGTAGACACGCGCCAGGATATCGCCGCGGACGGCGTGTGCGTCACGGACAGCTTCATAACAGACGATACATCGCTCAATGCGATGGTTCTTTTGAGCGGCGCAAAGCTGCCGCTCCGTCGTGTGCTGGGAGAGCGTCAGACCGTCATCTGGGAGGAGAAACACAGTGAGCCGGAAGTCGCAGAAAACAAATCCGAATAAAGTGCTCTGTACGGAGGCGGATGTCCGGCGCGCCTGCAAAAAAACGTTCGACGATACGACCGACTACATCCTCACCATGATGGCGTGGTGTCTGGTGGACGATATGGGTGTCTCGGATGAATTTCTCCACATTCTCTCCCGGCGCTTCGCCTCCATCAACGAGAGCGTCGTTTCCGGCAACCTGCGCCTTGCCGAAGTGAAGCAGGCGCTCAAGGACGAGCACGACTGGGAGGTCGAAACGACCGTACACATCCGGGAGGGCTCCCCATGCTGAACCAGTATGTTCTGCAGGGGCGGCTCTGTTCCCTGCCGAAAGAAAAACTCGACATCGACGGCCGGGACTATGTGACATTCGACCTGGCGATCCCGCGCAACCGCCGGTACATGGGCGTTTTGTATACAGACTTCATCCAGTGCCGGGCAAAGGGGCGCGTAGCGGAGCTCGTGCTGTCCTCCGTCCATCCGGGGCAGGAGATCATTGTGCAGGGCAGTCTCCGCAGCCGCTGCCAGAAGCGAGCGGATGGGTCGCGTCTTCGCTCGGAGCAGTATCTCCATGTCGAGCACGTTTTCTTCTCCCGCCCCAAGACGACTGCCGAAACAGACGCCGAACGCAGCACAGAAGAAGCCATAGAAGTCCCGGAATCCGTGGACGGCATAGACGAATCGGGATTTTTCCCGGAAAACGAAGTATTGGAGGATACAACAAATGAGTGAGCCCAAAATGCCGCGCACCATTGCGGTAGATTTCGACAACACCCTGTTTGAAACCGACTGGCCGGATATCAAAAAGCCCATCTGGCCGGCGATCAACGCCGCCAGAACCGCCAAAGAAGAGGGCGCGGAACTGATCCTCTGGACGACGCGCGAAGGCGGACACCTGACCGCCGCCCTCGAAGCGTGTGAAAATGTCGGCCTGACCTTTGACGCTGTAAACGACAACACGGAGACCATGAAAAAGCTCTGGGGCAACGACCCGCGCAAGGTCGGCGCCACAGAGTATTGGGACGACAGAGCCGTGAAGCTTACCGCCCCGCAGCTTCCGTCCAGCGAAAAGCCCCAGCAGAAAAACAATGTTGTCAGCCACCCGGAGCACTACACGCAGGGAGGCATCGAGTGCATCGACGCGATCCGCGCCAGCATGGGCCCCTGTGATTTCGCCAGCTACTGCAAAGGAAACGTCATCAAGTATCTGTGGCGTTACCGGCTCAAGAACGGCACGGAGGATCTGCGCAAAGCGGCGGTATATCTCGATTGGATGATCGAGGCGGAAGAGAAAGCGGCTGTGGAATGTGCCACCTGACGGACCACGCCGTGCAGCGGACAAAGGAGCACGTCGGTCTCCCGAAGCGCTCCGCCGAAAAGAACGCGCAGAAAGCGCTCGAAAACGGCATCCGCCACTGCGAAACAAAAGGCAGCCTGCACCGCTACATAACCGTCCTGTATTGGAAGCAGAAGACCGCCAACAACATCCGCATCTACTGCAATAACGTATACATTTTCAATAACGACGTACTCATAACCGTGTTCCCTCTCCCGCAGAAATACCGGAGCACGGCGCAAAAAATCCAAAGAAAGGAACGATCTAAATGGGCTGGGACGCATTGATTTACGACGCGATACTCCGCGTAGAGAAATTGTTGCAGGAAATTCTCACGGAAGTAAGGGGCCGAAACAATGGATAAATACATGAAAAAGAGCGACGTGATCGCCTACATCCGCAAGGAAGCGAAAGAAGCACAAAGCGCGTTTGAAGAGCTGGGCGGTGAAAGCGGAATAATTGCCGAAGCCTTTAATGATCTGGCAAACGACTTTTCGCAGGGCGCTGTGCCATACACAACCGCCGAAGAGACTTTTGCTCAAATTCCTTCTGCCGACGTTGCGCAATGGCACAGAGTAAAAGACAAGCTCCCAGATGTTAATCGAACGCAGAGAGGTTTCGAGTGGGTTTACGTCATCGCAACAGACGGCACAAATGTCTTTCCACTGATCTATGAGCGAGCTCTGATCCGTGGTGAAATGAAATATCGTTGGAAACTCGTGTGGGACAGAGTTTATCCCGGCCAGCCCATTGTCGCGTGGGCAGAGCTTCCCAAACCGCCGAAAGGAGGGTTTTAGCAATGAGACGGCACTGGATTAAATGCAAAGAAGAATTGCCGATGATGCACGAAGATGTCCTGATGCTGTTCGATAACGGGAGCGAAGCCAACATGGCCGTAGGCTTCATCTGCAATATCGTCGATGGCGTTCCATCCTGGTGCGCCTATACAGATGGCGGATGGTATGCGGACTGCGAAAACGCGCCGGATTACTGGATGCTACCGCCAGTCATGCCGAAAGGAGTAGGAAAATGAGTGATATTCGTGAATGCCGATTCTGCGACTATAGCGACGGGAAACGCTGCCATGGCGGGTTGATCCGATGCACCCGCTTCTCTCGCTGGGCAAAGCCGCACGATCGGCCAAAATGCTACGCAGACCCTTCTATAACCTGGCTACAGAAAAAATGGCCGCGTCGAGACAAGGAGAACGAAGAATGAAAGCCAAAAGCTACAAGCTGAAATACGTCCCGACCGTGCAGCAGCTCCGGGACGCGGGATTCCGGCCCGGCGGAGCATGGATGCATGAAAATGCGTTTATGTTTGCCGAGCGGCGCTTTGCCCACGAGCTTTCCGTGTCGATCTGCTTCTTACCGGATCTGGATGTCTGGGACGACTTCAACAACATCCTGGTACTTGACGAAGAATTTGGGCAGCCCTATACGCCATTTTATTCCGAGAATTACAAGAAGGATATCAAGTACTTCCCGGTTCTGGAATACTGCATCCGGCAGTACAACGACTTTCTCGACAGCTTTGACTTTCTGGAAGAAATAAAGGAGGAAGACAATGGTAGTGACTGACGTTGCCAGCCTTATACAGTGGGAGGAAGCCAAGATCCACCTTGTGCTGCGGCCGGAATATGCGATGATGGGCCTTTCCCTCAACGAAACTGAAGAAGGCGTGTTGCTGAACATTTATTCTTATTTTATTCGTGAACATCTCCGAAAAAGAAGGGAAGGAAAAGAATGAGTGATTTTATCGAAGTACACCGAGTGTACCGCACCGGTGATGAAGCGGAAACCTATTTGCTGAATTGCAACCAGATAAGATGGGTTGAGCGCGAAAAAAACGGATGCCGGATAGCGGTTTTCACCCCAGACACTATGTTTGGATGTATAAAAGTAACGGAGAGCTACGAAGAAATTCGCCGTGCCTTGCGGGGAGGTTAACGATGGGACAGCACAAAACGAATCCCACGGCCATAGCCGCCAAGCGCGGGGAAATCCAGCCAAAACCGAAGCCCATGTCCAAGCGCAAGGCAGAGCGGCTTCTTCTGCAGGAAGCCGAGCGGAAAATGATCTCACCGCAGCTTCGTGCGGCAATAGGCGCAGGAGGGAAACACTATGAGCTATAAAAAATCTGGAGAAAACCGCCGTTTCGGTCTCGTCCGCTGCCCGTACTGCGGGCAGGAATTTTGGAAAAACTCGCCCAATAAACAGTACTGCTGCGATCAGCATGGCGTGCTGTACCGAAAGAAACAAGCAAAAGAGGCTTTTGCCGAGAGAGCGGCAAAAAAGCCGGCCGAATCCATCGCGGATATATCCAAAAAGGCCCGCGCAGCCGGTCTGACCTACGGGCAGTATATGGCCGCGCGAGCCGTCGGGAGGCTTTGATATGCCAGATGCGCTGTACTTAGCCCTCGCTACTGCGATCGTATCGGTGGATATTGCGCTTTTGTTAGAAGCGATCGCCATTCTCCATTACCTCGTCAAGCAGAAAAAGAACAGGAGAAAAGAAAATGATAAAGATCGAGAACGTTGAAACCTGCGGCTGGGATGCCGCGATCCGTGGCATGCGAAACCCAAAGAACAGCTGGGTGAAGAGCGACAGCCACAAATGCCCGTGCGCAGATTGGGACGGCGATTGCCCTATGGTGATGAACGGTGACGAACCGGCCAAGGACTGCAATCCGGATAAATATCGTTTCTGCGTCGGCGAAAATGATTTTCATCTGATGCAGGCGCTTGCCAACTCCGGCCCGGACGACGGAAAGTTCCTGCGCATGATCCATGTGCAGCTCGACGTGACCGCTCCGCTGTATTGGTGGAAGGAGGCCGATCAGTACAAGGTCGGCACGGTGACGGACTCGTGCAGCACGATGCACAAGATCCACGCGAAGGAATTTGAGCTGGATGATTTCAGCCATGAACATATTATCAATTCCGTGTGCATGGGCGCTCAGGAGATTGAGGTTCGCATAAGCCCAATGCAGGCGCTTTTAACAACAATCGAATGTTTGAACTCCTATCGGGAATTATATCTCGAAACAAAAGACAAAAAGTACTGGTGGCAGCTCATCCAGCTCCTGCCGTCCAGCTACAACCAGCGCCGGACGTGGGACCTGAACTACGCAGTGCTGCGCAACATCTACCACGCCCGCCGGAACCACAAGCTCGACGAGTGGCGCGAGCTGTGCGCATGGATCAAGACCTTGCCTTATTCGGAACTGATTACAGGGAAAGGGGAACCCACCGGTGATTAAGCAGAAAAATCAGGTGCTGTTGAAAACCTACCGCATCACGATCACGGCGGACGACAATTCGGAGCCGCCCGCCTATATCGTCGCCTCCGCCGCTTCCAAGCGGGACGCGCTGCATAAAGCGCTGGAACTGGTTGGCCGCCGCTGCGCGGGATCGTGCCCATCTGCTGAGCCCAACGGCTGATGCAGGAAAAGAGAAAAGACCGCTGATTGGCGGTCTTTCTCGACTGAAGAAAATTTTTTAGCTACAAGTAATTTCAAAATGTTCTTGACTTTAGTGTCCACACGACATATCATATATTTGTGGATACAAAAGGAGGTGCAGAATGTCTCCACGAACAGGTAGACCGACCGACGATCCCAAGACGCTTAGTACGCGGATTAGGATGTCCAAAGAAGATATTGAACGCCTTGAATACTGTGTGGAAGTCACGGGAAAAAGCAAGGCCGAGATCATCCGTGAGGGCATAAAAATCGTCTATGATGGTCTGAAGAAATGAAAAAAGAGTACAGCGCAGCAGAGAATTTCGACCTTCCGATGCCACGCTGTACGGTTCCCTGATGGAGGAACGTGTAAATATTCTACTACACCTCCCCATCAAGGTCAAGAAAGATAACTTTCTTTATGATGGAGGATTCTTATGAACAATTCCCTGCGCGTATTCGACAACGAAGAGTTTGGCACTATCCGTACCGTTATGATCGACGGCGAACCTTGGTTCGTCGGCAAAGATGTAGCGGAAGCGCTGGGCTACACCAACCCTCGTGACGCATTGTCCAAGCACGTTGACGACGAGGACAAGAAAACCGTCGCGATCCGCGACGGTATTCGCGGGAACCCCAATGTTACAGTCATTAACGAAAGCGGCGTGTACAGCCTGATTCTTTCCAGCAAACTTCCCAACGCGAAGAAATTCAAACGGTGGGTGACGGCTGAAATTCTTCCCTCCGTCCGCCAAACCGGAAGCTATTCCGCAAAGCCCATGACTCTGGCCGAGCAGGCTCTGGCCCAGGCGCAGATTCTGGTTGACCACGAAAAGCAGCTTGCCGAGCTGTCGGAATCGGTGGACAAGCTCGAAAGATTCAACGACGGCATCGTTGCCGTGCTCGCTCCGACCGCCGTATCGGATGGATGGCAGGAGCAGATGAACCGGAAGGTCCGGCAGTATTGCCTTGACTATGATCTGGATTACCGCGTCGCATTCAATCAGCTTTACATGACCGTAGAATCGTCTACGCGCTCGGATCTGACGCGCCGTGTGGAAAACCGACGCAGGCGCATCCTGCAGAACGGCGGCACGAGAGCCGAAGCGGACAAGGTTACGAAGCTCTCCGTCATTGCTAATGACGCCGCTCTCCGCAACGCTTTCGACCTTGCGCTCAAGAATATGTGTGTCGCGTCCTACGCCCGCCACGGCGACGAAGTGGGGGTATAACCATGGGAGAATATACTCTTTCCCTTTTCAAAGCCGGCGAATACGCTGACGCCGGTGAAACAATGCAGTTGCTTCACTTTTCCACGCTTTCTCTCGCGTTGGCAATGACGGTAAAATCCGCAGAGTCAGGAAAGATCGAAGAGAGTTCCGGTATGCTGGCCGCTGTTGAACAGGCCGCAGAAAAAGAAAAATGCGAAGCCGTGACCAACCTCTGTCGTGCGGTAAAAGTGTACATCGAAAAACTAAAGAGCGAGGGCACGCCCAATGAGTGAATCTGCTTCCCTTTTCCTCCAAACCCAGCGCGATCAGCGCACGTTCCACCGCGCCGCTGGGCTTCTTCAGATGCTCTCCGACCTGATCTTCTACACGCTCGACGATCTCGACCATCCTCTCGACCCGGAAGACGCAAAGCGCGTCTGCGAATACTGCGAAACGACCGTCAGTTATCTTTCGGAAGACATGGCCGCGCGGGAAAAGGAGATCGTCGCGCTCTCGTTCGGCGGCTCCGGGGAAAATTTTTCTTCCGGCGGCGGTTGCAAAACGCCTGTCTGCCCGGCATATAAAGCATAAAGCAAAAGGAGGTCACGAAGATGTTTGAAAATTACGATGAGGTTGTCAGAATGTTCACCGCGCAGATGCGCCGCAACGAGTGGACGGAGGCGTCCATCGAAGCCTACACCGGCACGTTCCGCCGCTTCCGCGAGAGCATGGAGAAGAACGGCTTCTCTGAGTTCTGCCCGCAGTCGGTCGTTGCGTTCGTAGAGGACGGCAGCTGGTCCATCGTGACAACGGATCTGTACCTGACGCATCTTCGTGCACTCTCCAAGTACGGTGTGTCCATCCGCATCTTCAGCGAAAATGCCGTGCCGGATGAGCTCCGTCCTCCCAAGCGCAAGCTCGCCGCCGCGCATAAGAAGGAATATTCCCACATCCTGGACGAGCAGCAGATCATGGCGCTTCTCAACGCTGAGGAGCCGGTGTATACCCGCAAGCCGCATACCTGGCTCCGTGAGAAGGCCGAAGTGACGCTGCTCTTCCAGAGCGGTCTCCGCAACTCTGAGCTGCGCGCGCTCACGCCCGCCGATCTCTTCTGGGATAAGAAGGCCCTGTACGCCCGCGTAACGAAGGGAGATAAGCCCCGTGTAGTCCCGTTCCCCTCCGCTTCGCAGGAGGCTGTCAGAGCGTATCTGAGCTCCGGTATTCGCCCGGCGGACGCAGGGGACACCGATCCGCTGTTCGGCTGCTGTGACCGTCTCACGGGCGCATGGAAGAGCTTGGAGCGTCAGCAGCTCTCCACGCTTATCAAGAACTATACCGCGTCCATTCTCGGCGAAGAGGCCTCCTGCCGTACCCACGCCATGCGCCACGCCTCCGCGTCGTTCCTGCTTGAAAAGGGTGCGCCCATCGAGAGCATTTCCGAAATCCTCGGCCACGCTCAGCCGTCTACGACGCGCATTTACGCGCAGCGCCTCACCAAAACAGCCCTTGCGGAAACGTTCAGCGATATCCTTGACGCGCCGGTCGCGCAGAGCGCTCTGCACGCCGTCTGACGCAGTTTTTAACGGAGGTAATGTCCATGTACTACTTTGACCACGCCGCATCCACACCGACGCTCCCATGCGCCATAGAGGCGTTTCTGCGGGCTCCGAAAGGAAACCCGGACAGCGCGCACACCGCAGGGCGAGCCGCAAAGAAATCTCTGGAAGAATCCCGCGAAATCGTCGCCGCTTGTATCGGTGCGGAGCCGGAAGAGATTTATTTCTGCTCCGGCGGCACAGAAGCAAACAACCTTGTCATCCGCACTATGCTGAAGCACGGCGCAGTATTGTATGGTGATACATCCCATGCCTCTGTCTGGAACATCCAACAGTCCTATTGGGACGCCATAAGCCGCCCAGCGACCGGGTTTTCCGTTCCTTATGTGAATAATGAAACCGGCGAAATTCTCTCCAGGAATCGCATCGTAGGGTATCACACACATTGTCCCCTGCTGCACCTGGACGCCGTAGCCGCTGTCGGTCAGGTCAACGTATCGGTAAGAAGCTTCGATTGCGACTATCTCACCGCAGCAGGCCATAAATTCGGCGCTCCGCAGGGCATCGGGTTTATCTATGCCAGGAAAAAGTCTCCGCCGCTCTCTCCGCTTTTCCGTGGCGGCGGACAGGAAAACAGCGCCCGTCCCGGAACGCCGTCTGTAGCGCTTGCTGCGGCTATGGCCGCCGCGCTCAAATACCGCGTCGAAAACATGCGCATGAATCTTGAGTTGATGTATTGGACTCGTGACTACATTATTGACAATGCGCCGTCCATAGAAGGCTGCCATATAAACGTGGAAGACTTTGGTTGGGATATTGTTCCGCATATTATCTCCATCCGGTTCGACGGTATCCCGTCCGCGCAGCTTCTCCCCCTGCTCGATGCGCAGGGTGTCTGCTGTTCTGCCGGAAGCGCGTGTTCCGCCGGCAGCCGGGAGCCGTCCCGCGTGCTTATAGCCAGCGGATTGTCGGAAAAAGAGGCGCTGGAGACCGTGCGTATCTCTATCTGCCCGGAGACAACGCAGCACGATGCGGAGATCCTTCTTTCCGCGCTGAAAAACGCCGTGGAAAAACTCAGAAAATTATTGCCTCGGGCGCGTTGATCCTTTATAATAATTGCAGAGCAAAGAAGCTTGGCAGCTTTTGCTTGTGATGTGAGATATACTGTGGCTGGGTGTCTGGTTTGTTTTTTGCGCAGGGAAGGTTCAGATCATCCGCCTGCTGCACCGGTATTCCCGTACCGGTGCAGCGCTTTTCGTTTTTCATTGGGCAATTAGAAAAGGGAGCCTTTCGGCTCCCTTTTTCACATAGTTACAACGATTTCCTTGCGTTTCCCCGTCAGCGTGATCGTCTGCACGGCATGGCTGGACGGCAGGAGCATTTTCTGCGCCGCATACCCACCCCAAAAAAGCCAGCTCGTCGTGGACACCACCTTGAACGGGCGCATAGACACCGTATTGTTATACGGGTTTATCTTGATCTTGCTCGGCTGCGTAACGAACGGCTTGTGCGTGTGCCCCACAATGAGGCAGTCCATTCCGTCGATGACGTAGCCGAAGCGCTCGTTGCGGTTCACCGCCGCGCCGGTATAAATGCCGCCTCCGGCGCCGTGCGTGGCCACGATGGTATACGTTGGGTTTGTCAGCCCGTCGGCTCGTGCTTTTCCCATCTGGATCTTTATGAACGCGATATTCTCGCGGTACAGGTGCTCCAGATCGAGCTTGCACATGATATCGTAGCTCGGATCGTCATCCGCGTCCTTCAGACTGCGCCGCTCGTGGTTCCCGCTCACGCTGGCAAGAATACGGTCGCGCAGCGGCATAAGCATCTGCGTCATCATCTTTTTCTGCTCGCGGGGACGCATCGTCTCTTCAAAAACGTTGGATACGCTGTTGCGCGTGGCGTTGTTGATAAGATCGCCAACAAGGATAATACGGACACCGGGATCGGAAAGGACGCTCTCGCAGAAGGACGCCCATTCCTTCTCCATGTGTTCAGCAGCACCCAAATGTACGTCGCTGATGGGAATGATTGTCAGATCCGGCCGGTCTTCAAACCGGTGTACGACCATCTCAAAATCCGGAAGCATAAATCCGTCGCTCCTTATGTCGTTTCGTCTGCGTGTCAGGCAAGCAGCCGGTTCACCTCGTCCTGCACGGCCTTAATGAACCATGCGGCGAGCGCGTCCTTGCGAGCCTGCCCGTTGCCCCATTTTCCGTTGATGACCTCGCGGGCCTTCGCCGTGATGAACGGGTCAACCGTAGGCTCCTCGGCGGGCTTCTCCGGTTCCGGCTGCGGCGTCGGCGCTGGCGTCGGTTCAGGTGCGGGCTGAGGCTCTGCGCCGTCCGCCTTACTCGCAAAGTCGGGAACGCCGTAACCTCGGATGAAGCGGGCGTTCACGGCAAGACTGCGCGTTTTGACGGCGTTGTCGCAGTTGCCCTCGATGATGGTCATCGTCTGACCGTCGCAGGCAGTCACGATGCCGACGTGGTCGGGCTGTCCGGCATTGTCGCCGTACCCCGTATCCTGCCAGTCGTAAAAGATCACGTCACCCGGAGACGGGATATAGGCGTCATCCTCCGCCCAGCGGCCAATCTCCTGATAAAGACGCACCATACCCGGGCAGCCGCACTCGGTCGGCATGATGTCGCGCAGTCCGCACTGGAGGGAGACCGTGGACACGAACGCCGCGCACCACGGCCACGAGGCGAGCATCCGCGTGCCTCTGGGAAGCGGCCGCTGTGCGTTGTAGATGTCCAGCATCTCCTGATGCTTGGTGTCGTATTCGCGCGTCCCCAGCCACGCGAGAGCGGTGGACACGACTTTCTGTCGAAGTTCGGTTTCTGTCATTACGTTACCTCCATTGTGGGTGTGTAGTTCGTCTTTGTTACGGTGTTCACGACACGACCGATGGCAAACCGCGCCGTGTCGCCGCGCGTCAGGTCGATGGTGTTGTCCTTGTCCACTGTGAGCACTATTTCTCTCCTCCTTATGGATTGGCTTTGACAAGGGCTTCTTGTGCCGTTCCGTTGACATTCAGCAGAACGCGCGTCACTTGTTTTGCCGCTCCGCTCACGTTCAAATACAGAATATCGCCGAACAACGCAGGCGCGGTAAAGGTCGCGGTTTGGACGGCAACCGCGGCGCCCACGCCGCCGACCTTGACGGTGATATTTACACCCTCTCCGGCTTCGCCGACAAAATAGAACGTGGTCGTCCCCTTGACGACGTCGAAGGACGTGTCCGCCGTGCCGGTAACGATGCCAATGTCGCACCGGAGCGTCCATTTCTCCGGCGGGTAATACGTCCCGTAGCTGCCGTTGTCGCTCGTAAGCTCTGCTTTAATGGCAAACTGCCTGCCGTTCAGGCGGGCGATATACAGCTTACCCGAAAGGCTCCAATGGTTCGCCCTTCCGTAAACGCTCTTTTCCTGCTCCCAAGCGCTGCCGCTTGGCAGCTCCGGCGCTGTGGTGCTCCATGCCATTCCGTTCACCTCACACAGAATACTGTAGGTATATGTCACCCGGCTGCCACTCGGCAGGCGGCGTTTCGCTCGTCCCGGTGTAGATGTGCCGCACCTGATCGGCGGCAATGCCGAACTTGGTGTAGGGGATGTCGTCGGCAAGCTGGCCCGCGCCGACTGCCTTGTCCGCGATCTTCTCCGCCGTAACGACCTTGCTTCCGAGATTCGCCGTGCCCACCGCGCCGTTGGCGTTGGAAAGCGCTCCAAGATTTGCCCGCGCCGCTTCCGCCGTCGTTGCGCCCGTGCCGCCGTTTTCCACGCTGATGGGGTAATCCACCGCCGTTTTCACAATAAAAACGTAAGTGGAGTTGTCCGAAAGCGTGGCGGTGTACTCCATACCATCGGCAGTCTCGTTGGTTTTGGCAAAGCTCCGGATGCCGACCGTCGCCGCCACCCAGTATGTCTGCCAGGTGGGCGAAACGCCCGGTTCGATATTCGAGCAGCCCCGCTTGCACAGATAGGAACCGCCGTTGTGCGTGACAAGATTCAGCGGCGCGTAAGACGCCGCCGCGCTGTACGCGCCCTTGCTGACTATCGCAGCCTGTCCGAGATTAACTGTTGCCATGTTCGTTTCTCCTTGTACATTTAAACACTCGCCGAAACGATACCTGTCTCGGCATCAAGTGACATGACGGCAATGTTGAAATTGCCCGCCGCCGTTTGGATAAGGCCGCCATCGTCGCTGAGCGACAGAACGGAACCTTCCGTATATGGGTCAAAGTGGCTCCAGAGAAGCGCCCCCGTTTCGATATCGATATCCAGCATCGTATATATCACGCGGTCGTCGATGACCGGGGCGATTTTCCGGATGAGCGTCGCCATGCCGTCGAGCATCGTCCCGCTCGGCACCGTGACGCCCTGTTCCTCTATGGCAGCCGCTATGTCTGCCTTGGCGCTGTTTATCCGGTCGATTTGTGAAGGAATACCGGGCATTGGCTTCCCCTCCTTCGCTTAAATGGCCGCCAGCGCCTTTTCGATGTCGTCCGTCAGAGATACCGTTCCGCTGCCGGAATGCTTTCCGGCCGGTATGGTATAACTCGTAACGGTCAGTCCGTCGATGGTCGCCGTGACCGTTCCCTGATCCGGCATCGTGCCTTCGACCTCCACGGCGTTCCCGTTGGCGTCAAGGGAAATGGCCGTTTCCCCTGCAAGGATGTCTCCGGCCTCCGCCGTTGCGTTGGAGGCGTCGCCGAATTTTGCGGGAATAGCTTCCACAGTGAACTTGCTGATTACCTTGCCCGCCGTCGGCGTCATGGTCTGCGCCGTTGTTTTCGGTGTGGCGGTCTTTTCTTCCAGAACAATGCTCACCTTGCCGGAGCCGGAATGGTTGCCTTTTGGGATGGTGTAAGACTGCTTCCCCGTAGTAGCATCCAGCGTGGCCGTCACCGTTCCGTTTTCCGGCAGAGTACCGGCGATGGTCTTGCCCGTCGCGTCAACGATGATCTTGTTGACGAGAACGTCCGCCGCCGTCGCGGTAACGCCGCTCACGTTCTGGTACGCATCCGGTATGGGCTTTACCGTCACGGACGACAGGCCGTATTTACCGGCGTCCGGCGTAACGCTCTGCTGGCTTTTTGTCGGAGTGATCTCCTTCGCCTGAAGCACATAGTTGCCGCCACCTGCCACGCCGAGGACCGTTCCGGAACCGTTGTGGTATCCGGCAGGGATCGTGTAGCTGTCGCCCTCCTTGACTTCGGCGGACACGGCGCCGTTGTTCACAATGCCCGCGATCGCCGTGGCCAGCTTGTCCAGCGTATCGGCCGACAGCGCAAGCCCAAGGTCGATCAGTTTGTCGCGGATCGTGTTGCGTGCGGTCTGTATTCTGGTGATTTCCGTGGATGTGGACACGTTGTTCCCTCCTTATATTTCCGCAAGCAGCGCGTTGATGTTCCCTATGGATTCGCTGACCGCTGCCGATGTGATGGGGTGTTCGTTGCCTTCCTCCGGTGTCTGCGCCTTCACGAGGCTCACAACGCCGTTCTCTGTGGAGAAATCGTCGCTGAACGTGAGATCCGTATCGATGCCGGGGTTCGGCGTGGGGTCGTCGGGGTTGTCCGGAGTATCGGGGCCCGGCGCCGTGCCGGAAATGACGTCGGCAACAGTCGTTATCTGCGGATAGTCGTTCACGCTTACCGCGTTGATCGTCATCGTTCCCTGCTGTCCGAGCGGGCGGGTGAACCCCTGTACAACGAACCGCTCCGCGGGGTGTCCCTGCTTGTCGTTGCGCACCACCGTCACGATCTCGTTTTCCACAATGTGGAACATCTGTGTTGAGGTAATCGCCACCTCTTTCGTGAGCGCCGTGGTTCGCTTCAGTTTCCACTCTGCATAATCGCGGCATATCTCGTCCGAATAGTAGTTCGGCATTTCGAGCCGCTGCGTCTTTAGCCCGATGCGGCTGATGCAGGTGTCGGAGGCAGGGTCGCGGTTCTGCACCCGCGCCCGCGCCGTCCGTCCTTCGTCAGATGTCGCCCCCGCAACAATAATGTCGTTGTAGACCTCTGTATTCCGGAATGTATATTCCGCGCCGAGAAACTGCTTTTCCGCGTCGGTGAAGTTCCACAGCACCGGCTTCGTAGCATCGGCGATATCGTCCTGCGATGGGTCAACAATGAGCCTCCCGATGTGGTTATATCCCACCCACGCCGCCAGCATCTCGCACAGCCCCAGAACCACGTCTGCAAGCGTTTCATTGTCTGCGGAAAGGTATGTATATGGCGTCGTCGTAAGCGGCCACAGCGTGCCGTCTGAGAGCGTCTGCGTCATGTGGTTGTAATAGCCGGTAAAGATCGGCTTGGTCGCATCGAGAGGGCTCGTCCCGTTGTTGTCCATCGTGAACCGGTCGAGCCGGAGCACGGAGTCGATGGCCTCGAAAATGTTGGTTCCCGCCGCCACCGAGTACGCGCCCTCCAGATTCCCTCGGAGCGTGCCGTCCAGATTCGCCCATTTGTCCGTCAAATGGTAGGTAACGGTCTTCGTGTCCGGCGTGACGGTTTCCTTCGGCGTGACGATCTCGAAGATCCCCTGCGGGATGAGATATTCCGTCCCGTCCGGCAGAAGCAGCCCTTCCAGAATGCGGATCTGCTGTCCGAACCATATCTGCCCCACAGCGTAGTTGTATTCTTCGTCCAGATTGGAAAGCGTGATATCCGCCTGTCGGCGCGCGCCGTTCTGAAGATTGCAGGCGATAGATCCCTGCTGCAGGAACGCGCCCGACCGCCAGTTTTTGTAGTCGTTGTCGAGCGCGTATCCCACACTGCCGCTCGGTGTCAGAAATTCCAGGCGCGTCACCTTTGTGAAGTCGGTCTTCAGCGCGTTCAGATACGCCGCATACCGGTTCTCCGCGCCGATAATCGTTTTGTCGCTCATGCCGCCTCCCTCCTCAGCGGACGGTAGCCGTCAGCGTCCCGGTATCGGCGTCGAGCGCCATGCGGGCCGGAGTGAAGGAGCCGTTCGCCGTCTGAATGAGTGCGCCGTCCTCGTTGAGCGATAGCACAGAGCCGTTTTCGTAAGGCGTGTCCGTCGTCCAGAGCAGCCGTCCCGTTGCCGGGTCGATGGTGATCGTCGTGAACACGATGTTGTCCGTCGGGTAAAACTGGCTGCCGTCTGCGGAAACGATGGAAACGCCGTCCGTACTCCCGACCTCAGCCCAGGAGATCGTCCCCGTCTGCGGCATCACCCGGCTCTTGTAGTCGATGCTGATCGCCGTGGCGCTCGCCGTGTGGATGCGGAGGAAGTGTCCCTTCGGGTTGAGAAGAAACAGCGTATTATCTGAATTGCTCAGCGCCATGAGTGCGTCGAACTGCTTCACGGTGTCCTTGTACGCCTTGCCGTTGATAAATCCGCCGATGAACCCGGAAAGCGTTCCGGCAAGGTAATTGGAGGCGTCCGGCTGTCTCGTGGGATACCGGGTGAAGTTGCGTTCGAGCGTCGGCGTATTGTTGTTGGAAACGGACCCGGCGCTCACTCCGTCCTTGCCGTACCGGAAAAAGTACGCCGCAACAACGTTGTAGTACTGCGTCTGCGCGTCGTATTCCGTCTCAAGGATCGCCCAGAACCAGAACTGTACCGGCGCCTCGTTCGACACCATCGGAGTCGTGAGATAGACGAGCGCGCCTTCGGGGAAAACGTAATACACATACGATTCCCCGGATTTGGCGCTGTAGTCGCGCAGCTCGCTGACGTTCGCGCCGACATAGGCCAGCTTCTTGAGCTTCGTATCGCCCACCGTTCGGCGCAGCACCGTATATCCCTGTGCCAGAACATCCGGCGTCCACTTGACATAAACACACGGTTCGTTGGCAAGCTGGCACGCCGTCACGTTGCCGGTCGTCTCGCTCACGGTATAGGAAACATTGAAGTCCACCCACCCCGTCGTAACGCTCACGCCGTTGGCCGTCTCCACGGTGCATTGGATGGAGTAGGCGTTCCCGGTGAGAAATCCGTTATAATCGACCCGCAGCTCGCCTGTTCCGGAGATTTTCCCCGTATCCACAAACGGGTTCGCTGTATCGTCCTTATCGGCGATCCGCCAACGGACCCAGTTGATGGAATCGCCCTGCGCCTGAGAGTACGTCGCCGTGAAAGAATATTCCTTTACGCTCACCGGAGAAGGGATCGCATTGATGGAGAGCGTCGGTGTGCTTCTGGCAAGGAAAAGCGCCGGTGTCGTCTGAAGAACATATTCATCGCCGCCGCTGTAGGCTGTACCTGTCAGCTCCGTTCCGGCGGCTTCTGCCGCCCTGGTAACGGTCAGCGTGTAGAAAAATCCGCTCGCCGTCACAGCGAGAGTATGGTTTTTCGTGCTGTAGCGGATGGAGTCGCCGGAGGCAAGCGCCCGATCGAGCGTGAAAACGGCATATTCCGCATCGCTGATCCGGAAATAATACTGTCCGGCGGCTACCGCTCCGCTCGCCGTGTACAAAACGCCCGCGTCATTGGAGGCGAACCACTGTACGATGAGCATTTTGTATTCGTTGCCGTTTGCCATACCTGCGGCGCTCATATTTGCCGCCTCGATCTGCGCGGCGAAAAAAGCAACGTCTCCGGCGTAGTTCACGCCCCACCATGGCGAGGAAAGTGTGGTTTTCCCCGTGCTGTACAGCCTTGTGGAGGCGGTATCGTTTTTATAAAGCGTGATCTGATAGGCGCTCATCGGGGAATCGCCGCTCACCTGCCAGCTCACGTCCATGTCCTGCGATACGTCTACGCATCCGCTTCCGTTGATTTCGTCCGGGGAGATATTGGATGGTTGATTGAGCATTGTTTCACCCCTTTATGCCGGTCCGGAGCCGAAGAACCACGCCTTCGCGTTGCTCATCGACCCCCACCAGACCACCAGCACCGTGTCCCCCACGGCGGCGGAGGCTACCTCCGCCGCGTAGGGTATCTTTATCTCCTGTGCCCCGAAGGGCTGTCTCACGCCGATGACCTTTCCGTCCGGCGCGGTCGTAACGTCGTACCGCTCTGCGCGGAGAGCGTTTGCCGTCTCCTGCCGGCACAGCCGCGCCACATGGCTCCGCATCGCGTCCCAAAAGGCTTTGGCATCCTGCATCATACGATTTCCGTCTCCTTTCAGGTGAGATTCAGTATCCGCAGCTGCCGCGCAAGCTCTCCGAGCGTCGTGGTGTTCGCCTGCTGCTCGGTAAGGTTGATGCCGCCCGGGAACGAATATACCGTGTCGTGGCTGTCCGCAGTGGCTCCGTAGGAGTTCGTCGGCGCCGTGGGTATCCCGGCATTGGGCATGCCGTAAACAGCGCCCAGGGCCCGCGCGAAAGCGTCAAACTGCGCGTTCGGCGTCGGCGTGAGGATTTTGGCGGAAAGCGCCGGTCCGAGAACGATCTCGTCCTCGCTCGTGGCCTTCACGCCACCCATGCCGCGCAGCACACCGCCGGAGTCGTAGCCGGGAAGCTTCCAGCCGGACGGATTTGTTGCGATAAAGTCGGCAATCAGCTCCGCAAGAGACTTGACATTGCCCGTCTCGCCCTTCTGCCGGTCGGTGCCGGATCTGGCGACATCCGCCAGAATGTCCGCGATCTCGCGCAGCGGCTCTTCCACGGATTCAAGGATCTCTTTCCACTTGTTTTCCAGCTCGTCGTACCGGGCGTTAACCGCGTCCTGCTGCGCCTTGATGGCGGCAACCGCCGCGTCGTATTCCTGATCCTTTCGGAATTTGTCGAGCGCATCCTGCGCCTTCTTGAGCTGGTCTTTGGCGCTCTGTACCGCCTTCTGATCGGCGATCCATTCCCACTGGCCGGTAGCGGCGTTGTACATGCGCACATTGCGCTCCGCCTGCGCGTTGGCAAGCTTTGCCTGCGCCTCCGTAACAGCGAGGATCTTCTCCTCGAGCTCCAGCCGGTCTTCCTCGGTGTCTCGCGCCTTTTTGAGCGCTTCCAGCTGCGCGTCCAGATCGGCAAGTTCGGCTTTGCGGGCTTTTTCCGCTTCGTCGAACTTCTTGTCCATCGCTTCCTGCAGCTCTTTCCAGTATTCGCTGTTGACTCCGCCGGCGGAACCGCCGCCTCCGCCGCCGTTTCCGCCGGCATTTCCGGAAAGGCCGGGGACATAAAACTTGCCCTTGTCAGGGTTTCCGAGCTCTCCCGTCGGGTCGTAGTAGCCCCTCGCCGCTGCCCGAAACAGGCCATCCGGCCGCTGTCCGTGCAGCATCCGGCGTGTCTGCGGCGCCGTGTATACCATCGCGCCGGGTGCCAGCATCGTGACCGTAGGCTCGCCGCCTCCGGCGATACGCGCCGTGCTGCCCTCCTGAATGATCTCCGGCCCCTGCTCGTTGACAAGCGTAAGACCGCCTCCGGAACTCTTACCGCCCGAGGCTTTATGTCCTATATTAAATCCAGCGATGTTCGCGCCAATGCGGACCGTCCAGTTTTTCCCGGTCAGGCCGGACAATGTGGATTCTACTTCCTGAATAGCCCCCAGCGCTGGTACGGCATCGGCCATGAGCTTGATATTTACATCTTCGGGCAATGAATCAACGGACTCGGATACCTCGTCGAGCGCGCTTTCTGTCGCCTCGAAAGTGATCCCATCGATGCTCTGAAGTGTAGCAACGAGACCGTCGATTTCCTGCTGACTTTTCCCTGCTTCGCTCAGCCCTTTGCGGAATTTGTCAAGATCAACATTTTGCGTCCCGTCTGCTGCCTTCGTCAGCGCGCCTACATCTTTGGCAAGCTCGAGCGCCTGATCGCCCGCGTTGTAGATCTCCGAGCCGTAGACCCCCATAGCCTCCGCCCAGGAGAGGATAACGTCCTCCGAAACTCCGGTATAGTCGGCGAGATCCTGCAGACTCTCCACGGTGAAGCTGAGCCCACTGTCCGTTTTCTCAAAAGACGCCAGCAGCTTTCCGTTTTCGTCGCGGAGTTTTCCCTCGGCGTCGGCCGCATTATAGAGCCACTGCGCAAACCCGGCGCCGGCATCCTCTCCGCCGCCGCTGAGCATGGCTTTCAGCCCTTCCAGCCCCTGAATGTACGCCGCCATTTTCTGCGGATCATTTTCGAGAGCTTCGCGCTCCTTATCAGATAGGAACAGACCATAGCCCGCCTGTGCCGTGTTGCTGCTGATGCGCCCGTTGGCTATCTCCTCCATGGTTTTCGCGTAAGCGTCCGCCATGTCCTGGAATCCGTCGTCCTGATCGGAGGAAGCCGCTGCCTTAAAGCTGTCTATCGCGCTGGCCGCGTCCTTTACGCGGTCCGAGAGCGATTCATATGCCTCCGCCTGTTTATCTACCGCATCCGCATTGTCATTCGCCGTGTCTGTGCTGTTTTCTGTCTCTTCTGTCGATTCTCCCGTTAAATGGTTGAGGGTGCTAATGGCGCTTTGCAGCTGCTGCCATGCCCACAGTGCTCGTTCGTCTGCCTGATTCAGCTTGAGCCCTGCGTCCTGTGCCTCTTCCAGGACAGTGGCGTATCCTTGATACTGCTCGCTAAGCGCTTTCAGCCCGTCCCGATACTGTGAAAGAGTTTTCGCGCCGGTCTGGTAGTAGTCGCTATTTAAGGCCCCAAGCTGGTTTAACAGGGTGTTCTTGTTTGTCGCGTCTGCACCCGCGCTCATCCAGACATAATCGGGAGTCGCCCTTTGATCCTCGAGCCGTGTTCTTATTTCTTCTCTTTCGGCATATAGCGCCTGCCGCGCCAGTTCCTTTGTTTGTTCCCGTAGATAGTTAAGGCGGAGTTCTTCCTGATCCGTCAACTTCTCGCCCTTTGCTATAAGCGCGTCGCGTTCATTCGCTGCTTCCTGCCAGGCGCTGCGAAAGTCTTCTGACGTTGTATCGTCTCCGCTAAACAACTCGACTAATGTACTTAAAGCGCTGTTGACATCATCGAGAAACGCTTTGAACTTATCGGACCCGGCAACTGTCTGAACCAGATCTGTCCAGGTGTTTTTGAGGATATTGGCTTTGGACTGCCAGCTTGTGAGCATTGTGCCCACTTCGTTGTCCGCGCTTCCGGCAGCGTCTCCCAGAGACCCCAGCATCTTCTTGTAGGTATCAAACCCTTCAACGAGCGCGACGAGCGAGTTGGTTCGGAGCTTTCCGCCAAGCCCGGACAGCATCTCCATGAGCTGCTGCTCCGTCAGCGCGCCTTCTTTCATCGCCTTGGAAAGCGCGGCAATGGCTTCCATCGGATTGACGAGCTCGCCGGTCGCCCTCGCTGCTTCCACAACGTCGCTCGCGTAAACTTCCAGAACATCGCTGAGGCTCTGGATCTCTTCTTTTGTTACGGTGACGCCTTCCTCAACCTCCGTCGTGGTATCACCCATGATGTTGAGGACGATGGCGCGGAACGCGCGCGCCGCTTCGCTGCCGGACACCTGCGTTTTCGCCGTGATCGTTCCGAGCGCGGCCAGAAGCTGTTCCTGCGTAATGTGTGCCTGCGCCGCTACCGAGGCGACGATAGGCATGCCGCTCGCCAGTTTTTCGATGCTTGTCGCATAGTTGTTGTCGATCTCGTTCGCCTGATCTACAATGAGAGACAGCGCCTCCACGGAGCCGCCCAGTTTGTACGCCGCGTCCATGGCGATAAGCATTTTATTGGCCGTCTCGGAATTGATGTCGCCGACGAGCTGCGTTTTCGTGGCAACTTCGGCAAGCCCCTCCGCCAGCTCGCCATAACCGGCGCGGCTGAACTCGGCAACGCTCTGCAGAAACTCGTTGGCCTTCACGCCGTATTTGCTCGCAGTTTCGTAAGCGCGGTCGTTAAGCCCGGCGATATAGCTGTCGCTTGCCCCTGTGACCTTCTGGATCGTGGTGAGTTCGCTGTCCACCTCTTTCATGGTGGAAACTGCTTCTCGGATGGAACGAGTAATAAGGTTGATTGCGGCAGATATGGCGCGGGATTTTATTGACCCGAGAAGGGTATCCCCAAAGCTTTTTGCCGCGCGAGAACCATTGTTTAGGCTATTCGTAAGACGGTCTTCCGCATTCGCATGCTGCTGTGCGGCCGCCGCCGATTGCCCCTGCTGAAGCGCCAGTTTTGCGCCGATAGTTTTCTGCCGCTCCTGTTCAGTGGTGCTTCGCTGAACCTCCTGCTGCAGACGGGTGTTGGCCGCCGCCAACTGTTTTGCCGTCTGTTTCGTCCGCTCCTGCGCTGCCGCAAGATTTGCTTCGGCTATGCGGCGGCGCTCCTGGGCCGTAGCCAGCGCGAGCTGCTGACGTGTCAGGTTCTCGATCCCCGCCGCTCCGGTAACTTTGATCTCGATAGTGACCGGCTTGGCGCTCAGGCTTTTCGCCTTCGCGTCGATTTGCGTCAGCTGCGCCAGAACGTTGGCGCCGTCTCGCAGTTCTGTCCGCAGGACAATGGTATCTGCCATTTTTTCACCGCCTGTACTTGAGCTTTATCGGAAAGCGTGATAAAATTTATTTATTGAAATGGTTGCGTTTTGGCCGTCTGCTTGCCATATATGGTAGAAAGGAAGTGTACGATATGAGTTCCAAATTCTCTTGGTTGAAAGCGCTTAAAATCTCCTTGGACGCCTCCGTATACCAGGATCTTGGGTTCTCGCAGGACGAAGCGTTCTCTTTTGCTTTCATGGACAACGACCGTGCCACGTCTCGCCCCAGTCGTCGGCTCAGTGATAAAGAAATAAAAAAGCGTATAGAAGAAAGCCGTAAGGGATATAACGAAGCAATGAACACGTTTGCTGAATGCCAACGCAAGATATGCGAAGGCGGCCCTTTGGTTCGTGAAGGGGCGGAAAAAGCTCGTCAGGAAGCTCTGCGGTTTCGTGAAGAAGTTAGGAAGAAGAACAGTTAACTCACTTCTATCTCAAACCCCGCCGCCAACAGCGCCGATACGACGATGGCCTCCGCCTCGCTGGAATCCACAAAATCCCGCAGCGCTTCTTCCATGAACGGGCGCGGTCCGGCGTCGCCCTGACGATAACCGGATTCTACCCACGGCGTTTCCGGCTCGCTTCCGTTGGTCTGCAGCGTCGTCTCGTTGGTGATCTCCACGCTGTCGTCGCTGATAACGGCAGAGAGATTATTGTCTGCGCCGAGCTGATACCGGCGGCGCTCCATCGCCCACGGCGACGCCTCATAGCTGTATACCCGCTCGTCCGCCGAGCGCCGGATAGCCGCTTTCAGCCCTGCCGCCAGTTCCGACTGTGCGGAGGCTACGGCGCTTTGTATGCGCGAACGGATGGTGTAATACTGATCCAGTACGCTCATGAAAATCACTCCTGATTCCCGGAAAAAGCGTGATATTTCACGCGCTTTCAGCGAAGCAGGGGGAAAGCCCCGACCCGATGCCGGATCGGGGCTTTATCATGCTCAGGTAACGGTCACGGGGATCGTGTCCGTATAGGTCTCGTTGGTGAGCGTATTGGTAACGCTCACGGTAACGGTGGTGTTGCCGGCCGCAACGCCGGACAGCACATTGCTGTGCGCATCGTTGAACTTGGCCGTGGCCGCCGCAGCGGACGCGAACGTGACCTTGCTCATATCGGAGATATTGGCAAGGATGCCGCCGACCGAATACTTCACCGGCAGGGTGATCGTCTCGCCGTGGGCAACAGACGCGCCGGAGCCGAGACCGATGAAGTAGATGCCGTCCACGCCATAGGTGCTCGTGTCGCTGCCGATGAACTCGTCCACGATGAAACCGTAGGACTGAGAACCGGAGTTGTCGCACAGACCGGCTCCAACGGCCTCCTCGTAGGTCAGGCAGTTGCCGGAGAGGTCAACGCTGCCGGTAGAGGTCTGCCCAACGCTGTCCTGCATACCGTTGGTGAAGAAGTAGTACGGGATGTAGTAATGGCGGATCTTGTAGAGACTCGACGCCATAACATCCGAACCGGTCTTCTTCGCGTAGCAGTTGACGGCGAAGTGCGCGCGCACGACCTTCGGCTGGAAGAGCGCCGGAATGCCGAGCTGCAGAGCGCTGGAGTTCTGCACGAAGTACTTCACACAGTAGCTGTTGCCGCTGACTGCCGTGAAGCCGGTGATAACGCCGGCGGAGGACACGGGATACGCCGTGCCGCTGTTCTGCTCGACCGTCGCCTTGTCCGAGCCGGAGCTCGTCAGAACGTAGGCAACCGCGCCGTTGGAACCGCCGAGCGGAGCCACCGCGTTGTTGATGGTCAGATTGGCGCCCGTTGCGGTAACAACGGTGCTGGTCTCCACAACGCCGTTGGCGGCAAGGTCGCTGCCGATGGTGATCGCCATGTTGTTGAGCGCGCTGTCCGCCGTCTTCGCCGTAACAGCAAGGCGGGCCGTGTCGGGGATGCACATGACGAGCATGTTGCCGGGGCCGCCTTCCACGTCACCGCTATTCATGCTGCCGTTCAGGCCGAAATCGGTGACGTACTTGGAAAAGCCAACGAGGTTGTCGGTAGCGGGGTCAAAGAACTCCGCATACACAATGCCCTTGGTGAACATATAGTCGGGCTTAAACGTGTAGTTCATAATCGAAAGTCACTCCTTTGTAGTGTCAGCAAGAAGCCCTTTAGCTCCCGCGTCGAGATCGTCGATGGTCTTCATGGCGCCCGGCAGACTGACCTTTCGGGCGTATTTCCACGTTGGGAAGGGATTGCCCTTGGGAAAGGTCACGAAGCCGGACATGGAAGCCGTGGTATAGACCTGATACCCAAGCGTTCGGTCGATGGCCTCCTGCGTTTTCTGAAAGTCTCGGATCGTCCAGCCCCACACGGAGGCCGGATCGGTGTGCGCGTTGATCGCCACGGAATAGACGAGCGCGTCAAAGTCCAGCACAAGATCGCTTTCCTGCTGCGCGGCAGTATACTGCAGCGCGGCAACGAGCTCCGGGTTATAATTCTCATCCGGTATCTCATAGCAGTTCTGTGCCGCAATAATGCGCCGCACCTCGTCCATCTGCGGCATGCTGAGGCAAAACTCGCCCTGGATGAAAATCGCGTCAAGCACACCGTTCCGCGTCTGAAACTGGATGGGCAGCATCGCTTCCCCGGTCCTTCGGTCGGAAAACGTCTCGAGCCGCAGCGCTTTTACAAGCACTGCCATAGCCAAATAGAAGAAATTTCCGGCTATGTTCTGCTCCTGCGCGGTTTTATCCAGTTCGTACAGGCATGCGCACCACGAAAGCCGCGCCAGCTTCGGCGGCAGGGAGCTTTGCATCAGCTCAAAGGCGATCCGCGCATTATGGTACAGGGCATAATCGCGCACCGTCAGCGGCCAGAACTCCAGCCCCGCATATTCCACCGGTCGATTCTCTCGTATGGCTTCCGCGTATTTATCTTCGATGCTCATAAAAACTCCTTTGCATCGTCCATAACATTGTCATTCGGCGAACGTCGGGTGTTCGTCCGTTCCGTACCAGTCCACATACTGGTAGAGCTTGTAACCGAGATTGGCGCGTTCATCGTCCACCTTGGTCACGCGGCTCATGAACAGCGGTCCAACGCCGCCGACGTTGACTCCCTCCGTCGCCTCCATAATGGCCTGAAGCATCGCGTAGGAGCGGGAGTTCCCCGGCGTTCCGAGATTCGCTTCCTGCGCGTAGTTGGTCATGATGGTGTATATAACCGTCTGTCGGTACACCGCGCGGTTCCGGTCCCGTATCGTCGTGATCTCTCCCAGCGCAATGCGAAGGATGGACTGCGCGTTGTACTGCGACTGGCGCGTAAGATCCTGCGCAAACACGCGGTAGCCGCGCTTTTCATCCGGCGGATTGGCCGGAAGCTCCGGGTCGAACAGTATCGTGCGTATCTGCTCTCCCGTGGGAAGCGGCTGGGAGAGCGGCCTTTCGCCGTCCCAGTAGAGCAGCTTCTTCAGCCGAGCCCGCGGGTAGCGGTTATCGCTCGGCGGCGTGTAACCGGGGCTCTCCATGTCCATGAGATACCGCGACAGAAGGTATGGCAGCGTTTCCGCTCCCGCCATGGAGTTTGACGCCAAGACCTTCCAAAACGGGTAGTACGGGGAGTCCGTCGTCGGTTGAACGTTCACCCAGTCATTCTGCTTCATGGGCATCCCCGCCGTTCTTCGCGGCTTCGCGGATCTCGCCGACCGCAGTTTTTATCATGTCCGGCGTGATCTCGCAGAGAACCGCCGCCGCACGATGCAGCGCATCGTTCCGCGCTTCCAGCTCATCGCGGATAGCGCCGAAGATCATGCCTTCAAAGGCTTTATAGTCATAAAGAAGGTCGTATACCGTGTTGGAAACCTTCTTTGTTTTGTCCTTTTTCAAGCGTTCCAGCTGATTGATGACGTGAGATCCCGCCCAATCGTCATACTCCGAAAGCTGCATGAGCAGTCTCACATCCTGCTCTTCGCCGCTCTCTCCGAGCTTTACCCGCTGAATCCGGTAATCCCGGTGCAGATACATTTCCGCCAGAATGCCCATGAGGAACATCTGCCGGAGTTTACGGTTCTCTCGATATACGGGCGCGCCGTTTCCCCCATCCGCCGGTTCAACGCAGAACGCGGCAACGATGCGGGCGATGCGGTCCTTTGACTCTATGGGAATATAGGTGCTCGCTTTCGCAAGATCCGCTTCGGTAATCGTGATGACAGCCATGCATAACACTCCTTTTCGGCTGGTCTTTTTTACTTGCGGCTTCCGCTTTTGCGTTTGGCCGCAGTCTTCACCGCCGGAGCGGTGGAATCTTCTTTGCGCTTCATGCACTCTCCCCAGTCGGGAGAAAGCTTGTGGCAGTTCTTTGCCGGGCAGAACTCCTGGCAGGAGCAGAGCGCGTGGAAATAGCTTGCCTTATCGCCGAACACGGGCGGCGTCTCCCTGCGGCATAAGATATGTTCGTTGGGCGGGTCAAGATAGGCATATTTGCAGTCCATAACTGATATCCTCCGTTGGTCATGTGGTAAGCGCTGTCTGAGCCGTCACGCTGTATTCTCCGCAGACCGCTGTAATGACCAGCGGGTCAAACGCCGCGGCATACCCGGTGATCTTCCAGATGTTTTCTCCTGCGCTCTCGATGGAATAAGCGCTTTCCGGCGCACCGGAAACGACGATCTCCACAGCCTCATCCGTTGCCGCTCCGTTCCGGAAGAACGCGGCGGAAAATGTAACAGAATCGAACGCCCGCAATGTTGCCGGCGGCGGCGTGGTAAATGCCGTGAATGCATTCCCGCTCTTTGCCGCGGTAATGGTCACGTCCGCGCTGACTTCCTGGTTCTGCGCCAGACACACCGTAATAACAGCGCTTCCGGCTCTCACCGCCGTCACAAGGCCGCTATCGTCCACAGTCAGCACGTTTTCATTGCTGCTGTAGAAGAGATACCGGATAGGATGTTCGTCCGTAGAAACGACTACAGCTCCGTTCCGGATGCTCTGCACCGCAACCGTCTGTGTCGTCCCGACAGGCATTTCCTCTGCTGCCGTCAGCACGGGCTCCCACGAGAACGAGCCGTAGTCCGCGCACTGCTTTTCAATGCTGTCCTGCGGCAGCGGCTCGTTTCGCTCCACGGTGAACGTCAGAAGGTGAACGCTGTCCGCATCATCCGTAAACTCTCTCGTAAAATCGTTCAGACCACGGATGGCATAGGCGCTCTTCCCCATCACAAACCGGGTATTTTCGGTGAACTCGCTGCTGACCTTGTTCCTCTGGCAGATACAGGCGATATAGTTCTTGGCAATAATGCTGTCTTCCGTCACCTGATTTGCGTTGCCGAGCGTGCTGATCTTGGCAAAACTCATCGGCACGCTGACGATATTGCCGTAGTAATCCAGCCGGTTGATAACGGCGTTGCAGCGGCGAACAATGGCATGCGCGTAGGTGTTGCCAATGTTTTTCGGCTTGAACACGATCCATGTATTCCCGCCGTATTTCATGTAAGCCCCCTGCGGGATGTGCGCAATTCCCGCAGGAGCAATGATGTATACCCTGTGCCAGTCGTCCGGCATCGTCTCGCCCATGCTGCTCTGCGACGTGGCAGAGGAGCGGATGCGGACAGGGGTGTAGTCGTACCAGTCCGGCGCGGAAAGACCCTGACACACCGCGTCAAAGCAGTCGGAGGCAAGCGCGCCGTAAGCGGCGGCATAAGCCGTCGTGTCTGTTCCGAAATACTGCTGGTTGAGCCCCTTGTTGAACTTGGATGCGGCACCGGCGGCAGGGCTTGGGGCGTTTCCCAGCATGGCGGCGTTTTTTGCCATGCGCTCAAGATTTGCCATGCTGTAAAGCCCTCCTCACAGGTTGTAGTTTTTAACGGTGTTGAGATACGCCACGTTGGTTTCGTACTCGCGCATTTTCCCGTAGAGCTGTTCGGCAACGAGCCGCTGACGGCCGGAGTTGGCGTTCGTCTGGCTCGCCTCGCTGATCGTCGTGAAAGACCCGTCGCGGATCTTGCTTTTTCGCTCGATCGCGTCGTTGTCGAATCTCTGTTCCCAGACGAAATAAACAGCGAACGCAAGAATAGATATTTCCGTTGCGTTCAGTTCGTCACGGAAACTTCCGGATTTATAAAAATCCATCGTGATTTCCGTCCCCGCCGCAATGCCCTGCCCGATCGTTACAATGCCCGTCGCACTGTCGTAGGTGACAGGAAGCGGGTTATACTGCGGATCTCCGTAAGCATCTTGGGATACGACCCCGGCAGATACGATGTCATACCCTGTCAGTCCGGTATTGATTGCGGTGGTTCCGGTGGTGGTTTCCTCTGCGGTGTAAACGCCGTCCGTAAACTCCGGCGGCGTATTTTGCGCAAGCCGCACGACCATTTCCGCCGGTCGGTTGAACAGCGGGATAGCCTCGCGCATATACGAAAGCATACGATTGTAGAAGACCGGGAGGCGGTTGCGCATATCCCAAACCAGCGAGATATCGTTTTGTATGTAGGTCATGGCCTGCGTTTCGATTGTTTCCCATGCGGTTCCCATGGCACTGCCTCCCGTAATGATTCATTCCTCGCCCTTGATCTTGCGAAGCCACGCTTCGCCGGCGTCCTGTATGATCGCGTTCAGGTCCTTATTGGCGCCGATAATCAGTTTAATGGCGGCGTCGCTCATCTTGGACTTGGTGATTTCCAGAAGTTTCTGGTTCAAAAGTGCGATCTGCTCGTCGGTGAGCTTCCCATCCGGTGCTGCGGCCTTCCAGCCGTCAACCAGCGTCTGCTGCAGGGCGGAAACCGTCTGCTGCGCCATTGCGGTAGCTTCGGTCACGGCAGCGGACAGGGCCTGGAACTTCTGCGTTTTGGCAAGCCTCATAGCCGCCCAGGTTCCGAAGAGGCTGAGCAGAATAAGCACGGCCTGCGTCACGATCTGAAGAACGGATTCGATAAGAATCTCCTGCATGTCAAAGTCACTCCTTTGTCGTTGAATGTGTAATTTTCAAAGGAAGTTTTCGGACCTTATACATAAGGTCGTCGAAAAAGCCGTTGCCGTTCAGCGCGTCGTGATACACCTTGTGCATCCGCTTGAGGTCTTCGTAGTCGCTGCTCAGAATGCTGCCCTCTTCGACGTAGATGAGACACAGCTCCTTGATCTTGGCCCCGAGAACTTCCCGGAGAGCCGCCATCATGTTCGCCTGAGCGGCTTTCTGCGCGTCCATATCCTGCTGCAGCTTGCGTATATCCTCGCTCTGCGCGGCATTTACGTCGTGCTTTTCCTCTTCCCGATCTTCTTTCTGTGCTTTACGGTTTCTTCGCTGTTCTGCCAGACGGAAGAGCCCGTTTATGAAAGCAGCGCCGGCCGCGCCGCCGAGAACTCCCACAATGAGAGCGTCTGTCGTCATAGCAATTCCTCCAACTTGTGCGGAGAGCGGCGCGCCGTCTCCGAGGATCACACGGCCCGGCTGTTGAGCTCCTGAATGATGGGAGCAAAGAGCTTCTTGCCGTCAAGCTCTTTGGCGGCTTCGTTCAGCTTTTCCACGCGGCTTCTGTCCACACGGTTATCCCCGCTCTCGAATGCGGAAAGGAAGCGGCGGGCAACAAGCTCGCGGTGCTGCGGGCAAAGCTGACGGAATTTGTTGACCGCCTCAGCCTCACTCAGGCTGAAGAACCAGTCAAACATGCCCTCGTTGCGCACGACCTCGCCTTCGGCGTAATCGCAGTGGTACTGCGCTCTCTGCTCGTCGGTCAGACCGTCCAGAACAATGAACTTGCGCTTTTCCAGCAGGTCCATGTGGAACGGCGTCATAAACTCGCCCTCGAACTCTTCAAGCGTCACGCTGAACACACGACCGGAACCGTTGATAAATCTGCCTTTGAAAATGGGGATCTGGTTGCCGGGGATGCAGGTGTCCACATACAGGATCTTCACCATCTGTGCCTGCGGCGTAACGAACTGAACGATAGGCTGCGCGGCAGCCGCCTCTTTGCGCATTTCCTCTTCGGATGCTGCGATGGCGTCCGGAATGGCCGTTTCAGCCGCTTTGCGCGCTTCAGCGCGTGCTTTCTTTTCTGCCTCTGTCAAAGGGGTACGTCCCATCATAAATTCCTCCTTCTGGACGTTTTAAAGAACGCGAGGGGCGGGCTTCCGCCCCTCGCTGCCGAAATCAGACAACAGAGCTGATGATGCCGATGCGGGAGGCAAAGGCCGGCGCGATATCGAGGGAAGCGAACTGCTCGACCTCGATGTTGCCGGTGGCGATCACGTCGTCGCCCGGGGTCAGATTGAGCATGCCCTGACCGCCTTCCTCGAAGCAGCAGATCATCGGGGCGTAGCGCTCCGTAGCGCGGGCCGCAAGAACGATCATGTCGCTGGGGAATACGTCGTCCATCGTGGTGTTGATGGTATTCGGCGTGGAGGTCGGGGTGATCTCGTAGAGCATCGTGCCGTCATGGCTCGTGATGTAGCCGTTGCGGAAGTACTCGTTGCCGAGCTGCATCATGATCGCGCTGGCAAGACCGGCGTTGTCGGGCAGCACCTTGCGCAGAGCAAGGAAGTTGCCGTAGCCGATGATGTCGGTGCGGCGGACACGGTTGGCCTTCGCCACGTTCTGCACGATCTTTGCCCAGTTCTGATCGGTGTAGCCGGTCGCGGTCAGAGCCGCGGGAACATAGGTGGTGTCGGCGGCGGCCTTGGTAAAGGCATCGGTGAAGATGCGCATAATCATGGCGCCGTAGCCGCCGGCGAGAGCCGCCAGCGTGTCCACCATATTCAGGCCGTTGCCGACCATCTGGTAGTAGTTGATGCGGCCGCGGCAAGCGCGCGGCGTCGGGTTCAGCGCGATGGTCTTGTGGTAGAGCTGGTCTTCCGGCACGGAGCGCAGGGAGGTCCAGGTGGTGTCATGCCACTGGAACACCGCGTTGGAGGTGATCCCCGCCGTGTAGGTCTGGCCCTTGGGCGTGGTGACGGTGCTCACCATATCGCCGACGAGCTCGTTGACAACGTAGGGCGTGGTGGTGTACAGCACGTCGTTCATGACGGAGCTCATGAGCTGCAGATACATGGGGTTGGCCGCAAGGCGCGGATCGGTAAAGGTCGCCTTCTCGTCACGGCTGGTGCGCGTGCCATTGAAGTCGTTGACCTTCTTGGCGCAGAAGTGGAGAACATCGTCCGTCCACTTGCGGGCGTACTTCTCGTAATCCGACGCGCTCTTGAAAGAGCTGCCGAAATCGACGGTCGGGCGCTGCGCCTTGGACAGGGCCTTGTTCTTCGCCATACCAACGGATTCAAGAACCAGCGCCTGTCCTTCCATGACAAGCTGTTCTCTTGCGTCAGAACTCACCTTGCTGCTGTTCAGCAGGGCGAGACCGGAATTAAGTTTCAGAGACTCCATTTCTCGTTATCCCCCTCTCTCAAATGTTGCGGCAAAGGACGTTGTAACGGTTGAAAGGAACCGTGTTGCCCTCGGTGAACTTGTCAATGCCGAGAGCCGCGTCCAGCTCGAAATAGATGCCGCTGCCGGCCGCGGGGGCGGCGTTGGTGCCGACCAGCAGGCCGTTGGTAATGGTCGCGTACTTGTTGGTCTCGGACATCACCGTCGAGAAGTTGCCGTCGCCGAAGGCATAGGTCTCGCCGGGGATAGCCTTGGTGTAGGTCGCCAGGCGGCCGGCCGGAGCGCCAAGCCCGAGGGTGTTGATGCCCTCAGCATAAAGCTGCGTGCCGATCACGCCGCGCTGCACGTCGCCGGGATTGCAGATATAGATGTCGCCAGTGCCGTTGGCGGCGACGGTCATTTTGTAGCCGCCATGAGGCAGGTGGTCGCCCTTCACGCAGAACATACCGGCGCTGCAGTCGGCAGGCGTCCAGGTCTCGCTGACCATGGCGCCGAACTCACCGGCAACGTTCTGAAGATCGTTGTGGCGGTTGTTCCACATACGGGGCTGAAAAGCGGTTTTAGCCGTGAAACTCATTTTCATTCACTCCTTTTCTCGTGTCAGATACCGGCCCGCATCTTCTCGCCGATAGTGTGCGGTTCCTCGGTCTTGCTGTTCGGCTTCATGCCCCACTGGAAGTAGGTCTTGTCAGCCTTGCGGTCTTCCGCGTCCATGCGCATCTGCTCGTCCATGCAGAGGCCCTTGACGGCGGCGCGGATCGCCTTGTCACCCGTCCAGTTGCCGTCGGCATCTTCGGCCTCGGTGAACTCGTTGTTGTTGATCTTCTCCATGAGATCCTTGCAGAGTTCATCGCTGAAGCGGCGGTCCTCGGGACGGTTCTGGTTGATGCGGGCAAGCTCGTCGCTGCAAGCGCTCTTAGCCGCTTCCAGACGGCGGGACTTCTCGCGGTTAACGGCGGTGGAAAGAGACTTCTCCACGGCTTCCAGCCGCTCTTTCGTTTCTTTCAGCTCTTTCTCCGCCGCATTGCAGCGACTCATGGCAACGGTCAGAGCAGACTCAAAATCCGTCTGCACATTGTCGTCGCCGGCAGAGAAAGTAACGGTGGCAGACGCCTGACGGATCCGTTCGGGGATCACACTGCCCATGTCGCTGTCCTCGGAAACATAAAGGTGCGGGTCGCCGCTCTCGTTGAGCAGTGCGAGCACCTTGGTATCCTCAGAAGCGCCGATGCAGGTGAAGCCGTTGAACTTCGCCGTCAGATCATCCAGACGCTTTTTGGAAAGCATATTTACTCTCACTCCTTGTTTCTCAGGTTTATTGGTTCCGTGCGGGGCGTCATCCAGCGACGCAGCTTTCAGAATTTCCCGTCTTTCGCTGCTCGCTCTCATTGCGGCAAGCGCTTGGATGTTCGCGCCCGGCACGGCGGGGCGTACTCCATTGCCGAGAATGGTGATACCGAGAATCAGATATTCTTCCTCGACATCCACACCGTTTTCGCGGTGTTCCTTTGTCACAAGGGTCTCCACAGACACGTCAAGGCCGCCGCCCTGTCCGGCGATCTTGTCAACAAGCTCCTTGCTGTACCATGCCCACAGATAACCCGTAACAACTACCCAGTCGGTGCCGCCGTCCCGCTCAATGCGGCGTGGCGCGTTCTTCGGCACCCATCCAACGATCCGTTCCGCGTCCGGCGCGGTGAACGAAACGTATTCTTTTCCGGTGGCGGGGTCTACTTTTGTGTCGTAATTATGCCCGTCTCCGATCGTCCCGTCCTGCAGATATGCCGTCAGGAGCGGGATATCCTCAAATTCGCTCAGATGCGAATCAAGATTGATATATTTCCAACCGTTCCGGTTGACCTCGTTGTTCAGCGCCCAAACTTCCACGCGGAACAGTTTCCGGTTTACTGCCTCAAGGATTTTCAGTTTGCCGGAAAAGCTCAGGTTCTTCCCGTCGTCGCCGTTCGGTTTGTATCGATTTTTTGCCATGCGGTTTTCCCTCCCGCTTACTGCTTCTGCGGCGCTTTCAGGATGTTCACGAACCAGCTGTCGTAAGAGGTCGTGCTGCCGTCGCCGTTTTCTGCCATGGTGTTTGCTTCTACGAGCCACTGCCGGTCCTGAAAGTTTTCCATCTGTACGTTTTCGGCATAGCGTGCCAGCGGCTCATAATTGGCCGTATCGCAGACTTCCACGATGCCGGACAGCGCATCATTTACTTCATCGAGAAGACCGATGCACATGTCGAACGTACCGGAGAGCCCCGGATACTCCATATCGAGCTCCGGAATGGGCGGGTAGCTCAGCGGCAGTCCCAGCTTTGCCATAATGTCCTTCAGCTCGTCGATGTACTCCGGCTGTTTGTGCTCCAAAGCGTGGATGGCCGCCGTAACGCCGGCGTAGCCCTGATACCACGTCTGCTCTTTGAGCGCAGCAAACCACCACATCGCCTTGCCCATTGCCGCCATAGCGCGGCGCATCGGCTCATAGAGCCCCGCATACCGTTCGTTCCGGTATGCCCCTCTGAACTCTCGCATCTCGCTCACCTCACTCCAAAGCGCGCCTCAGCTCATCAAGGAGCCGTGCGTCGATTTTCACTTTCTCCGTGACTTCCCCGTTGATGGATCCGTCTTCCGCCGGTCGCCCGCCCGGGTTCAGGTCTTTTTTTGCCTGCGGCGGCAGCCCTGACGTGTCCTGCTTGGCGCTGTAGGACGTGACAAGCGGTTTGCGCTTATCAAGGATCCCGCTCTCCGAAACGAAATCGGAGATCGCCATGTCATCCAGCAGCGAATGCCCCATCAGCGCGTCATATTTCAGCGTTTCCGGAAGAATGCCGAGCGTCGCCCCCTGTCGGGCGCTCTCGATCTCTTCTTTCCGCGAGAAGATGTCGCCGAACATGCGGAACTTGAACGGGCATTTGAACCGCTGCTGCTCAAAGACCCAGTTCATCATCCGCTCGATCGCCCAGTAGATGAGCATCGGATACCGCGCCTGGATCTGCGCGGAGAGCTGTGCCACGCCGACCTTCGGGTCGTTCGTCGTAGGAATAAGCGCCGTAAGACCGGCTTTCAGGATCTGGTCGTTGAGCGCCGTGGACGTGATATTCGTGTTGGAAACCGTGTCCGAAAGTGTCTGCAGCTTCAAATCATCCGCCGGCGCGAGATACAATCCGATGCCGGACGTATTGGTCGCCTGAAGCATCTGGTACCAATACGCCTCGAAGAGCCGTCTCGTCTTTTCCGATACGCGAACCGGGTCGGCATTGGAAGACCCTTTCGGGTCGTAAGTCTCCAAGCTGCCGGTCAGAACGCTCGTCAGCGGGTTCAGGATGACTTCCATCTGCGCCGCTTCGTAGTTCGGTATCTGCGTCAAGGACACCATCATGCCGGTCGTCGGCGGCGCCATGAGTGCGTTTCGGTCTACGATCTCAAACGAGAAGACCTTATCGGCGGGGAGAATGACCCAGTAGAACCACTTATTCCCGGCATACTGCCATTCCGGCGCGCCGGGCAGTTCGTTCATTTTCGCGGTCTCAAATTTGTCTGTGTCGATTCGGTAATTCTGAGACCGGTGTTCCTGCGAAGAGTACACATATTTGCCTTCCGGCTGCACCACGGAGTAGAACGACTGCATATAAGGCCGGAACAGATCGCCGAACTGCCGCCAGTCGTTTCCCGGCTGCACGAAGTACATCAGGTTGAATGCGATCGTGTACTTTCCCGGTCCGTTGTTCCAACCGACGATTTTGATGTAATCTTCCGGGAGCTGCTGGAGAAAGGCGTAATTCACCTTCCCGTGGCTCTTGTCCATGGAAATGCGCGGCGTGTAAAACACCTTGCCGTACTGCGCGCACAGGCCAACGATCTCATGCGCTTTCGCCTTGATATTCATGGTTTCCGCGAGCTTTATCGCCATGGCATACTCGCGCAGCTGCGTCGCCTTGTCCGGCTTTTCCGGTGTATATCCCGGATATACATACCAGTCGTAGGTCAATACGTCCTGATATGTCTGGAGAATCAGGTCATAGGTCTTGGTGCTGGACGCAAGCGCGGCGGACACCTGGCGGAGCGCCTGTTCGTTTCCCTCCGGAGCCGCCACCATCTGCTCGATGTCGTCTTTGCTGAAATTGGCGGGCAGCGAATTGACGCTTTTGACGCGCTTGTTCTGGATATATGGCCAGTTGAGCATATACCCCATGCCGCCCGCGCCCATAAATGCCTGATACACGCTGTCCATCGGCAGAGCCTGGTATTCCTTCCCGAGAGACGCCATATATCGCGCGAAATAGTCCTGCGGCATTTCCCGTGCAGTTTTGTTATTCGTCTCTTGCGGCATTGGCTATCTCCTTCGCCTGCTCTTTCAGCAGCTCCTCAAAGCGTGAAAAGAACGCCTTCTGCTGCTCAATGAGCTGCGCGTGATATTTCTTTTCCTGCTCCTGCCGGATTCGGTTGGACATTTCAAAGATCCACTCCCAATCATCCGTGCCGAGCAGGCGCAGGTCGTCTTCTCCCACTTCCATAGCGCCCTCCGGCGCCTCCTCCGCGATCACAAGGCAGTGATCCCGATTGGCAAACGCCATATCGTACTGCGCGAGCCGGTCAATATTCTCATTGGTCGGGAGCATACAGTAGAGGGCGTAATGCTCAATCGTCATGGGCGCATGCACATCCTTCCGAGCCGGTGTATGGCTCGCGGCTTAACCTGTATCGTGGTGGAGAGCCGGTCGGCCTGCATCGCGTCGTAAGCGTCTGCATAGTCGTTTTTCCGGCGGTTCAGAAAATAGAGCTCTTCTTTTTCCATGCGCTGCGCAAACCGCGCCGCGTACAGTGTTGCGGACCACATATCCTTGGGGATTCGTTCCACAATGGGTGCTTCGATGTAGCCTGTGGAAACATATTTTTTCCGAAGGTTTGCCACCTGCCGGCAAAGCTCGCGGGTCTTGAGATACGGAAACTGGATCTTGGCGTTTTCCAAATCGTCTTTTATCCCGTGCTTCAGCTTGTAGGCCGTCATGCCCTCGTCGAGATTGGCGGTAAGCAGCTGGAAGTTCCCGTTTTCAAACTCGCGCTCTATGTAATCCAGCATTTCGCTGTTCGGGTCTCGTCCGGAGTTTCCGGTAGCCTGTATCGGGTAGATACACGGAACCGCTCCTTCGCGCTCCAGCGCGTTGTACGGTTCCTCATGCGTTGTGGTGCAAAGCGGCGGCAGACCGTCGCCCAGATCCTCGTGGAGGGCTTCTACGACGCTCTGGCCATACTGCCGTGCGTCGATAACAACGTAGGTCGCAAGTCCGCCGTCCATGCTGTAATCCGCCCAGCGGCGCTTGATGATGGCTGCGTGGGCTTTCGCCGTTTTCGGCGGCGCCATGTCCATAACGTAAACAAGCTGCTTTCGGTAGTGATCCCATTTGCCCGTGTCGAAATGCCTGGTGCATTTGATGACCGACATAGCCGTCAGAGCGTTGCCGGAGGCGTCGCGGGAAGAAACGTCGTAGCCGATGATATACATTGCATCCGGTTCGCCCGAGTGCTTGTCCTCCATGACCTTGACCTTCCGTGACGCCGCAAGAACGCTGTCTTTGATAATGGGGTTCTCCGAAGCGCCCGTGCAGTGCGTTTCGCACTCTCGCATGAACTGCTCGGAGCTGAGCTTCTTCCGCAGCATGTTGTAGTAGTTGAACGACTTCATTCGGCAGAGCACGGGGACTTGCCACGGAATGAACAGCGCGTAAGCGCTTTTCCCGTCCATCATGCTTCGGCGCATATCCTCGCACGCCATAAAGGCTTCGTTCTCTTTGCGGCTTGCAGAGGTTATGTAGTGGATCTGGTTATCTATGTGCGTCGGGTCCGGAGCTCCGTTCACCATGTACTGCAGTCGGTTCGTGCCAAGTACGATCTGGTTGAAGTCGGTGAAGTTGAACGGGTTCTTGTCTTCCTGTCCGGCCTCTTCGGCGACAACGCCGGAGGTATCAATGCCTCGCGGGATGTCCATAATGAACTTAGAGCCGGCGGGCGTTGTAAGGCGGAATGTGGTCTTCGCGTCGTTGCTCCGTATCCAGTGCGCCGCCAGAAGCGGGTAATTCCGTTCATAGCTGGCAAACGCCTTAGACGCCAGCGGCGCAGCCTGTACGCTTACCGGAGCGTAGTATCCGGTGATCTCTCCCGGCCACAGGATTCCCTTGTTGCATTTGTCAGAAATAATGCAGGAGGTTTTGCCGTAGCCTCGGCTCGCATAAGTGAAAGTCTCGGTATATCGCGCCATATAGCGCTTGGTAACTCGCCCCATAAGCGAATTTGTGTAATCCGGTCTGTCGGAAACGCAAATATCCTCCATGATGTCGGGATACCAGCGGAAAAATGAAATCAGAAGCGCCCACTCTTTGGTTGCGAACTGTGAGTAATCAACACCGGCCCGCGTGGGCTTCCGAACAAATCCTCCGGCGCGCCGGCTTTGTGTGTAATCCTGTCTGGACATCAGCTGTTATCCTTTTGCGGCATATCCATAGGCACGATGCCGAGATCTCGGTATATTTGCTGCCCCTTTTCATCGTTTTCCGCGGCGAACTCGCCCAGCGGATCCTCGATAGCATAGGCATCCGGCAGACGGTCAACCTCTTCCTGTCCCTCATTCCATGCGGTGCAGTTTCGGATGGCAAGAAGCATCTGGTCGGCGGCATCGCGCCAATAGGGATACGGCGCGTGAAATGTCTTTGTGGCAAGCTCTTTGCAAAGCTCGTCGTAATCCATGATGTGGAGTCCGGATCTCTCAACAGCCTGCACAATGTCGTCCAGTCTCACGCGGTCCTGCGGAAGCTCGTCTTTTTTCCGAAGCTGTTCGCCCTCTTTTTCCGCCTTGATGAGATCGCCAATCTTTTTGGCGCTGTCGTAGTCCTGCTTGTCAAAGCAGCGTTCCTGCACCAGCGTCCATTTGCAAATGCGGACGATAGCCGCCTCCGCCTGCTCCGATACATAGGCTCGGTCTGCCGTCAGCGCATCATAGTTTTTGTCCATAGCCTCGTAATCGGCTTGTGTATAGGGCTCTTCGGTCGGCCCGTCCCCCCAGCGGTCTTTTCGCTGGCGTTCCAGGGAGCGGTAATCTTCGGCAGAAAGCATGTCATCGGAAACCTGAAGCGTCATCTTTTCGCCGTCAAAGGCTTTCCGAATGTCCGTTATGCCGTCCGCAGCTGCGGCTTCCGTGTGCCCGGCGCGCTGCCATGCGCGAAGCGCCAGCAAATACCCTCTCCACGTCCCGCATCTTCCCTTGGCAAATTTCCCTGCGTCCGCCGCTACCTCCGGCAAGTAGGGAACGTTGAAAAACAAACAGGCGAGAAAAACAGCCATCTTGTACCCGACGCCCGGCAGGGCGACCAGATACGAGTAGATTTTCTGTTGGCATCGCTCACAGAACGGGAGCGGCGCATCCGGCCGCACTCTTTCCGGCATTGTCTGCGTCGGAGCGAACTCTTCTCCGCATATCGCGCACCTCGCCGTGTTCGCCGTTTGCACACGCTTCTCCCCTTTCGTTTTTCGCACATGAAAGTAATATGCGGCAGCCCCTGTTTTATAAACAAAAAGCTGCCGCGATTTATAAATTTTTTCTTTTTCCGGGCGGTTTATGTCTCACGGATGGCAATCCCGTAAAAATACCGCATGAGCTTGCGTTTCAGCCGGTACACATCGGTGCGAAAGCCCTTAGAGTCCTCGACGATCTCCACGCCGTTTTCCGTGTAAACAAAGTCCGCTATGTAAGCCGCTTTTCTTTCGAGCACCTTACCGGGCGTAATTCCGCCTTTCGGCCCGATCACATCCGGCTCGCGTTGGGTTGGAACAAGGACAAACTTCACCTGCGTCCGCAGATCGGAGATTTCGCCGCGCTGTTCCATGGCGTAGAGTTCCGCCCAACGGCGTGCTTCTTTCTTGCTGTCAAACTTCATCTCGCCGATCGCGCACTTCTCGGCGTGGTATTTCCCGCCTTTGCTTTTTGGCTTTGGTTCGGGAGAAGCAGCCGCCGCCTGCTTTGCCCGTTCCTTCGCCATTTTCGCTTCGTACAGCGCCTTCATGCCGCGCGGCATATCTTCCGGCGTCTCGAAGGAAAGGCTGCTCATTCTGCTACCTGCTCAAACGGCGTAGGTTCATGCGCCTCCGAAAATCCACCGCCGTCTGATCTGTCCAGAATCCGTGCGTTCCACCCCACAAAGTCCATGGAAATAGACCCCACCATGCCGTGGCGGTTTTTGGCCACGATAAACTCCATTTCCTGACTCTCCCAAGGCTGCGGTCTTCTGTCGGGTTCCCAGTAAAGCGCCGGCCGGTGCAGAAATATCACGGCATCGCTGTCCTCTTCGATGGCGCCGGAGTTGCGCAAATCGGAAAGGTTCGGTTTTTTGTCCTGCCGATTCTCATTTTGCCGGTTGAGCTGGCAAAGCGACAGGATAGGGATCTGCAGGGATTGCGCCAGCCGTTTCAGCCGGTGTGACGTTTCCGTCGTTTGCTCGTACAGAGACCCGGATATGCTTGGGCGGATAAGCCCCATGTGGTCTATGACGAGAAGCCCCACATCCCCCATGGAGCGGACGTGAGCTTCTATGTCATCCATCGACGCCGGGCGGTCGTTTATGACAAGATTTCTTTGCTGCAGAACAGTCATGGCCCGCGTGATATCCGTCCAGTACTGCTTTTGCGTCGTGGAGATCCCGCGCATGATGTCTCCGTAGTTCAGCCCTGTCATTCGTGCAACACGGCGAGCCCAAAGCTGGTTTCGGCTCATTTCGAGACTTTCGTAGACGACTTTTTTGCCGGTAGCGGCAACGGTATCCGCAATGGCAAACCCTACGACCGTCTTGCCTACACCGGGACGTGCCGCCAGCGTGATAACGCCGGATTCAACCAAGCCGCCGCCGAGGATCGCATCGAGCCTGGCAAGACCGGTGGGTGAAAAGAGAGACTTCTTTCCTTCCGCTACGTCAGAGATCAACTGCAGGAAGCCGGTCGCGTCCTCCGCCGGTGTCGGAAGCGTCCGCCGCTGCCCGGCAACCAGTTGCTGCAGCTCGGCAATGGCATCCGTCGGCGCAAGTGTTCCGCTCATCATCTTGCCGCCGATCACTTCGGACGCGCGCTCCATCGCCCGTGAGTGGATGATCTCCGCAAGCTTGGCAACGTTCGCCGTTGTGACGTACAGCCGCATCGCCGCTCGCATCGTCTCCGACGAGATCTCCGTGCCGTCCGCTCTGGCTCGCTCCTGGATCGTCACAGCGTCTACGGCGGCCTTTTCGTCGAGAAGGGCGCAGGCGGCAGAATACGCCGCCCGGATATGCTCCTGCGCTATGTCCCCGGCTTGCAGGATATCCCTCGCCGTCCCGACCGTCTCGGCAGGGCTGACCAAAATACAGCCGAACAGAGATTCCTCAGCGAGAACCGCATCGTTCATTGTCATGTCGTTCACCACCAGTGATTTTCATCGTGCTCTGGGTCGTACCCTGGCAATTCGTAGTAGGGAACGTATTTGCCGCTCCCGGCAGGGTATTCCTGCATGTATCCCGGAATCATCCAGTAAGGGACATACTTTCCGCTGTTTTTCGGGTGCTCCCGAAGCTCGCTGGTAGACAGGCTGCGCAAACCGGCGCTGTAGTCCTGCGGAGCAAACTTGGACTTCCTCCACGCGATCTCCGGGTCAGGGCGTTTAACGGATGCGTGTTCGGCTTCCAGCTTCGGCTGCTGCGCCTTGGCGGGAAGTTTGGCGAGCTTATCCCAGATGATGCCCTGGTAGTTGTTTGCCTTGCATTCGTCGATAAGGTCTATGACCGCATCGTCGCCGTACTTCTCGGCGTTTTTCTTCGCCTGTGTCAGCAAAGACTTGAAGCCGGTGGGGACGTATTTCTCTTTCCGTTCCGCCTTGTATTCGAGCCAGCCGCGCAGAGCCTCTTTCAAAGGCGATGCGAGGGTGGATTCGTCGAGAATGGGGAGCAAAATAGGGAACATTTCCGTGCCCTTGGGGGCTCTCTTTTTCCCCTTTTCTTTTATATCCCCGTAGGGGATATTTTCTTTTAGGTCTTTTTCTACGGGGTATGTATCACTAAGTTCTTGAGAAATACTGAGTTGGTTGTTATCGGTAGGTCTCAGGACGGAAGTTATCTCTTGAGACTTACTTGGTTGGTTGTTATTGCTTGGTTCAAGGGTTCTAACTGAGTTAGTGCAGATATTAGCCCCGCCGGTTTTGGTTGAAAAAGTGTCTCCATTTTGAGACGCTTTTAGAAAAGTGTCTCCGTTTAGAAACGCTTTTTCAGCGAAAAGTGTCTCCATTCCGAGACGCTTCATAAAAGTGTCTCCAATCTGATACACTTTTTTTGCAAAGAATTTGCAGTCGTTTTCTGCTAATCCCAAAACGCTTGGGGCGCTGTCAAGCCATTCCTCACACTCGCTGCGGGCGATTTCAGCAGCAGAAAATTCCTCGTTTTTCAAGAACGAAGCGTCTGAATAATTCGCGGACGGTGCTTCGTCGTAATACAGATAAGTGAAGCTTTCTCCAAGCCGGTAATACGCTCGCTGCCCACGCATTGAATTGTTTTTTGTAAGATATCCCGCGTCAGACAGCCTCGCAATACGCTTATACATTTCGGCTTTTGAAATGCGCAAAAACGGGAGGTCTTCACTCATTTGGTCGTAGCTGATAGAAAAAAACTCATGTTCCCCAATCACCTTTTTAGGGAATTTGAACCGCAAATCAGCTATCCAGCGCAAAAGAAACAGATCGTTCCCATCGATTTTTATTCCGGTTTTTTGCTCAACTTTCATGAGCCCGCTCTGCAAAAACCCGCTAATGACAGCAAGCATAATTTCTCTCGCCCTTTCCTTTTGTTGACCCGTGCCTGGTTTACACCCTATATGGCAAGCAGCGGCGCGTTTTGCAACCGCTGTTTAAACTTTTTTGGCGAAGAAGCGCCCTGAAATAGGGCGCTCTCTTCCTGCCATGCGCGTCAGTGCATTACGGAAATGAAATCGCAGGTGAGCTGGTAGATATCGGCGTTCTCTTTGTGGCTGCGGTACTCGTCTTTGACGAGATAGCCCGCGCAGAGAACCGTGTCTCCGCGCTCCAGATTCTGAGCGAAATCGGCGACTTCACCCCATGCCGAGCAGTTGATGTAAACACCCTTTCGGCGTCCGCCGTCTTCGCCCGGCAGCGAGTCGTACTGCAGAGAGAAGTTGGCAACACGGCGATTGTTGCCCAGCTCTTTGTAAGTTGCGTCCTTGCCCGACACACGGCCCCAGAAGACCGCTGTAGTGCCTTTTACGATGGGTGTCATAGGTTATCCCTCCTGCGCGAAAAAGCTCGTTTCTACGTCGTCCTGAGCGCCGCCGGTGATCTCTCCGGTATCAGGGTCAACGTCAAGAATCTTGGCGGCGTCGATCGGTGCCGTGGGGACTTCTTCATATCCAAGTTCATCGGGAACGTACATTCCTCCCACATCGCCGGGAAAGGCTTCTCGAAGCGCCGCCACAAGCGCACATTTGCGAATCATAAGACCGGGGCTGGTAGCCCATTTCGCCTGCGGCTGTCCATCTCTTCCGTACTGGCAGCGCTCCTTAAACCCGATACGGACACCGATGGGGTTGATGTACCCCGAAACGTATACATCCGCCCAGCCGCCGACAAGCTCTTCGCCGTCGAGAATGATTTCGCCCAGCCGTTCCTCAATTTCGCCTTTGCTGTTGATTACAACCACGCCGGCTTTCTGTCCCTGGTAGCGGGGGTTAGCTTCTGCGCGCTTTGTAAAAGCGTCTTTGGATGTAAGGTGCTGCGGAGGCGAAGACCCGTATTTAACGAGATAGCACTCCTTTTTCCACGGGTCGAGACCGACGTGGGAGCACCATGCGTTAAACATAAATGCCTCTGCGGGAGTCGCCGTCGGGCAGAAGTATTTCTGCGTCATGGCGATAGAAAGTTCTACGTCAGCACCGGTTGCGCCTTTGTACTTGACGATCTTGTCCTCAACGGTTTTTGCCGGTGCCAACCCCTGCTGAGTTGGAACCGGGCGAGAAGAAGTGGTGGAAGTTTTCATCTGGTAGCCTCCTGTTGAATATTATTTGACATATTAACTGCGTCCTCTGGTGTAAACCCGCGGTAGAAAACGCGATGGTAGAGCGTTGCATAAGGCATTCCAAAATACGAAGCCCAGTCAGCTACCGTTCTTTTTTCACCGTTGATTTCCAGAAAACGGTTAGTCCTCTTATTGTTTGCTTGGATCCTCGCATCCACAAAGCGGCAGTTGCTTGGTTCATAGTTCCCGTTTACATCAATACGATCAAGCGTACATGCCCCCGACGGTGCCGCGTCATCGTATCCGTTTTCATAGGCCCATTTGTAGAAAGCGGGGAAGCTATGATCCCATTCATCGCAGACCTTGATTCCGCGAGCGCCATAATGCTTATAGCCTGCGCTTTTCGTATCACGGCAACGGACGCGCATATCACGCCAGACGGCCCACAGTCTGCAAGAGGATAGACCATGCGTTCGGCGGTTTTCTGGATGCTCTTTGTGCCATTTTTTCATTCGTTCCGACTGTATGTGGCGCGCTACGCATCCGCAACTGGAAACGCTTCCATGCCGGAGATTCCCGGGGTTTGCCTCGGTATAATTGCCGCAATCGCATTTGCAAACCCAATAATATTCTCCTTTGGCATTGACCCTTTCGGAACGCTTTATTGCAACGAGTTTTCCAAAGCGTTGACCGGTTATGTCGATTCTGTGATTTGGCACAAAAACGCCTCCTTAAATTTTTCGGTATTCGATATGGTTCTGTGTGAAAAACGCCTTGAGCGCGTGCGCCTGTTCCATCGTCACATCGACGGAGAACTCCAAATGATAGAGCTTCGGCTTCGGCGGCTCCTCGTATCCGACGGGAACAACGGGAGGCGGCGCAAAAGCGGCAGGAGGCTCCGCGGGCGCGTCTGGCTCGTCCTGAGCGGCTTTGGGCTCATCGAAGTGTTCCTGCACTGCTGCCGCCTTGCGCGCCTCTTCGGCGGCTTTACGGGCTTTCAGCGCGTTTTCCTTCTGGATGGCGTCGCGGACGTTATGCGTAGCGGCATATTCGTCAAGAAGCGCCTCTTCCCATTCGCTGTTCAGAGACCGGATCGTATCCAGATCCTCGCGCACCTGCCGGAGAATGGTGACGATCTCTTCGGCCGCCGCCTTTTCGCTTGCGGACGCATTGCCCCATTTGGGGGATACGATGCTGTCCCAAGTCACATAATCCGTGATGCCGACGGCGTTCTCGTCGAACACGGTTTTCAGCCGGGCGAGTTTTTCCTCGCGCTTGGCGTTTTCCATGTTCTTTATCTGAACATCCAGATTTGTGACGCTCTTCTGGCAAAGGTCGTAGAGCTCTTTGCTCTCGCCCTCAAAGGTCGTGAATGGCGCAAGCCACGCCTTTTTCACGCTGATCTTCTGCTGGTTTATGCTGTCCGCAACTTTGCGGATGTTTGCCCGGAGCGTTTTGGCTGAGGCGATGCTTTCCTCAGTGACGATCATGCTCTCGTAGGGCGCAAGCTCCTGCGTAAGCCACTCTTTGACCTCTGCGAAGTTGGTGCAGATATGCAGCTCGCTCGCAACAGTCAGCGCGTCGTTTGTGACGCCGTATTCGATCATGTCAGCCATAGCGCGCCTCCGTCAAAGCAGCGTGTCCATGTCCGCTTCGGTCATCGGATAAAGCTCCGTGATCTCTGTGAGACAATGGAGATATTCCGGATCGATCTCCACTGCGGGAACGTCCGTTCTCGTTACGAGAAGCGGCGAATTTCCGCGCGGTGTCGGAATTGCAACCACGGAGCCGACGCGCACGGGCAGGTCCGTGCGGTAGTAATACTCCTTGCCTCCGAAACCGTTCTTCTTTTTGAACTGACCTGCGATGTTAATGGCAAATACCCCCAATCATATTTTCAGCACAGCCGGAGGCATCGTCCCCGCCTGTACCCGTTTCCAGAATGATTCTTCTTTATCCAGAAGCCACGCCATATCGTCGGCGCAGCTTTCTGCCGTGAAATAATAGGTGCGCAGCGAGGAAGAGCCGTCCAGCCCTGTCAGAAGCGCGAAAAGGAACGCGAAAGAATATCCCGTGGCAAGGAACTGGTGGCAAATCTGCGTGTAATAGTGCGTCGGGATCCTGTCGCGCCATTCCGCCCAATCCTCTTTGGAACTGCACTGCGCAGTTTTGATTTCCAAAACGCCGTGTTCGCCGGTTTCGGTAATCAGCTCGCCGTCCAGCGTGGCCGTAAGCCACGGGCGCTCCTCCTGATACAGAATGTCGAACGGGTGATATTCCAGCTGGTATTCCGGGTGTTCCGCTAAAAAAAGCCCGCGCAAATGGGGCTCTGCGCGGACGCCAAAGGAAACTGCTGCGTTGCCGGATAAATCTTTTGCTTTTTTTCGGCCGGTTTTTATCTCCCAAAGGCCGAGCGGCGTCTGCCACTTGCTCAGACCGCACACAGCGGCGGCATCCGAAGCGCCCAGACCGACGCGGCCGGAGAGCCATGACTCTCGATCTTCAAAATGCAAATACTGAAGCATGCTTCCTCCGATTATTCTGTTACAGTCTCCTCCTTGCCGGAGGTGAACCGGCGTCTCTTCGCGCTGCTTCTTACGAGCTGCAGCTTATAGCAAAAAGGGAGAAGGACCCGCACCAAAAGGACGTGAAACCATGCGGCTGGCTGTATAGCGGTTTTAACCTCAGCAGTTCAGGAGGTATACAAAAGAGCCGGCAGGTGAAAGGTAAAAAGCCCTGCCGTAACTCAGAGGCGATCTTGGTTGAAGTATTTCTTATCCACCCACGACCGAATGAATGATTGGCAGTTTCGTACTTTATCGCTGTCTTTCATCGAACCGCGATAGCAGGCGGAGCATGGATCGGATGCACAGGCCGTACATTTCTGCTGCCGGTGGTTATTGCATGCCCGGCAGCGGCAAAAAGAGCAGTCTTTTCGAGTCATATGTATTCCGTCTTTCTCGGCCGTCCCGGCTTCGCTTTTCCGGCGGTAGCGAGGCAGTTGCAGCATTCGGTGCTCGCATAGGGGCAGTGGTGAAGGCAGAAGTCGATATAATCCGGCCTGTCTTCGTCTGTATATTGGATGGCAAAGTCGCCGTTCGCTTCGCGTCTGCAAAGCGCCGGGGCATGAACATACGTTGCTTTCAGAATAGCGAGAGCCGCCGCTTTTGCCGTCAATTCCGCCAATTCGTAAGTGTTCATCTTATCCGCCTATCCGCTGGGCTTCCGCCAGATGCTTAGCCACGTCTTCGACGCTGAACTTCCGGCCGCCGCATATCTGATAAAAGGTCACGTCGGCAAGCCACTTTTTGGCAGTGCCATAGCTGACGCCGAGCTCCGCCTGGATCTGTGGGATCGACAGGTATCTCGTTTTGTAACGTTTCGCAAGATCGTTCGCCAAAACCACTTCCTGCGGTGAGTTGGCATAAACGGCGCGTTTCAGTCGCGGCATAAAAGCACCTCCCAGCGTGCAGATCAGGCGTTTTCCAGAAGCAAGCGGACCTGCTTTTTCGTATCGTCGCTCGCTTTCGGGAGCAGCCGAAGAATGCATTGAAGATCGTTTTCTTTCTTCACGGCGGCGCGTCGGCTCTCTTCAACGCTGTAATACAGATCCTCCACGGAGCAGCCGTACAGCAGTGCCATAGCGGCAGCCCGCTCCGGGCGCGGGCCGTAAAGCCCTTTTTCGTAAGCCGTCAACGCAGACGGCGGAAAACCGCAAATGCGAGAGACGTTCGATATGCTGATGCCGATTTTTTCCCGGCGTTCTCTCAGGTCCATCATGGAATCCTCCATACATAATTAAGATTTCCCTTGACAAAAAAATCCCTGTGAGATACGATGCAAATAGAAAATCTTCTTTGTTCTCAAGGGTTTTTATCTTTTGTGTACAAGCAGATTATATCTTACAAAAAACAGATAGTCAATATTAAATCTATGTTTTAGTAGATTTCAGCGTATTGGCCGAAAGGAGATGAATTAATTGTTCGATTTCAACAGATTCGAGGCTTTGCGCGAGGAAAAAGGAATTACCAAAGCCTTTATTGCCCAAAAACTTAACCGCGCTCCCGCTATTTGCCACGATTGGAAACTCGGGAAATCGACTCCCAGCGAGCAGCAGATCAAGGTCGTAGCGAAAATTCTTGGCACTTCACCGGAATACCTGAAGGGGGAAACCGATAAAAAAACCCCCGCCGAAGCCGGCGAGGGCAGTAAGTATGATCGTATTATTATGGAGATACTGGAAAATATCACGGATGAGACGAAAGCGGCTCTGATCCCGCTGCTTCAGCAGATGCAGCGCCAAGAGGAGGCAAAGAACGGTTCTCGTTGAAGCGCATCAGCGCCTGATATTTCGGATCTTTCGCAGCGGCCTTTTTAAGGGCGGAAATGAAGATCCCTTTCTGTTCTTCGTCAAGCTGATGGAAAAGGCGAAGGATAACCTGATCGTAGTCCAAGGGGAAGCCTCCTTTATGTCTTGATAATATCATCATACAGTATCCGGAGTCCGATATTCCGTACTTAGTATCTTATCAGGCGAATTTTGCCGTGGCAATAGTTTTTTTGAAAAGGTTCCGCCGCCGCGTCACCGGCGGCGACGCCAGCAGAGACAACGTAAAAAGCCCTGTTGTCTGCTGCGTATTAAGCGTAGCAGATGCTCGTGCGATTTGTCCAACCCCAAAACACAGATTTTCCGTCCCAATGTGAAGAAGCTGTTCGGTTAATTCCCAAAAACGGGTTCAAATCGCAGAAATAATGCTACGAGGTAGAGGATTCATGGAAGAATTAGAAAATCTCGTTTGCCAGACACAGGAGCAGTTGGAAGTCGCCCAAAAGATTATGGCAGACGAAAAAGACAGGCGAAGTTTATCCTACCAGAAAATTGTCGATCAGACGGGTATTCCGAAATCCACCGCCGAGCGATTCCTCGGATTAAAAAGCAGCAACTCCAGCACAGTTTATTTTATCGTCCTATGTAAGTTGTTCGGTATGTCTGCCGACAGTTTTTTCGACATTACCAAAGAGTCTCCGACCAGCCAGGAAACCGACCGGGCCGCTCACGAAATCGAATTGTTACAACTAAAGAACAAATATTTAGAAAGAAACAACGTATTTCTCCGCAAGGCGGTTGAAAAGAAAAACCTTTACATTGCCGTTATATCCATTCTTTCTCTGATACTGCTTATCCGAAATACCGTAATGGACATGAATGACCATCATATCGGCTTCTTCCGCGGCGATTGGACACCGATGTCCACAGCAGGCGCTCTGCTGATCGTGATAGCCGCCGTAATATGCATCGTCGCCATCATAGCCAATCTCGGCAGCCGCGCGCACTGGAAAAAGGAAGAAAGCAAAGACCAAGACCTCTGAAAGGAACCCGCCATGCCTAAAAGCGGATCAAAAGAATATAAATATATCCGAAAATCGTTTGTTGCCGACGGGAAGCAATACATAGTATGCGGAAAGACGGAAGCCGAGGCGATGGAAAAACTCGCCGCAAAGAAAGAAGCCGTCCGGCGCGCGGAATTAACAAAAGGTGTAAACTGCACAATCGAGGATTGGGCCGATACATGGCTGACCACCTACATTAAACCAAAAGTCCGCAAAGCTGGACAGCCGAAGAAAAAAGGCACCATGACGCAAAAAAGCTATGAGATGTATGAGGACAAGATCAACGGATATATTATCCCGGCGCTTCGAGGTAAAAAGCTGCGCAGCGTCACCGACACGATGCTGCAAGGCGTGCTGAATCAGCAGGCGGAAATGTCTGAGTCCCACGCGAAAAAAGTTCGGATGATCCTGCGCGCCATGTTCTCGCAAGCTGCCTTTTCTCGCATAATCCCCTTTGACCCGACCATCAAGCTCACCATTCCCGCGTCTGCTACTGCCGAAAAGCGCCGCTCGCTTACCGCCGAGGAGCGCGCCGTTCTTATGCAAGTGGCGAAGACGCACCGCTGTAGCCTATGGATTCGCTTTCTCATGCGCACGGGTCTGCGCCCCGGCGAGTGCGCCGCACTTCGTGTGCGCCATCTGGATATGGAAACGCGGCTTATTCACGTTTGCGAAGCCGTCGAGTCAGGAACCACTGTAATTGCTACGCCGAAAACGTCTGCCGGAGACCGGTATGTTCCTATCCCTTCGGACATTTATGCCGATCTGAAACGCCACATTAGCGGGAAAGACCAGGACGACTTTGTTTTTACGCAGGAAGACGGTAAATCCATGATGACGCAGACGGTGATGACAAACAACTGGCGCAGTTTCTCCCGGCAGATGGACATCGCCATGGGCGCCGAAATGACAGCGCACGGCCATATCTACGACCCGAAAGACCTTGATAAGGACGGGAAACCGTTGTATCCAGACAACGCCGGGAACCCGAAAAATGGTCACAAAATTGCTCCCGATCTTGTTCTGTATTGTCTGCGGCATACCTACGGTACAGATCTGCAGCGCGCCGGGGTGCCAATCAATATAGCAAAGGCGATCATGGGCCACAGCGATATTTCTGTGACAGCGAACGTATATACTGACGCAACTGTCGAAGATGCCATGTCCGCGCGCGACTTAATGGACTCAGCAATAAAAACTACATGAAAAAAATAATTGACGACCGGTAAACGCACTGATTTTCAACAGTTTTTATCGGATTCGTCATCGTACTCTGACTCCGTATGTGAGGGTTCGAATCCTTCTCCCGCTGCCAGCGAGTAAAAGCTCAAAATCCTTTATTTTCAAGGGGTTTTGAGCTTTTTTCTTTATCTCGCCGCGCCCTTTTTCGATAGCCGCCGATTTCAAATCTTTCAAATATTTCAAATCTTACATTAAAAATCACATTAAAAATTTTTGCGTTGATCGCAGAAAAAGAAGGGCGATTTTCGCCCTCCTCTATCTTAAAAATCTCTCGATTGTCTTTCTGGCGCGCCCAAGCTCTTGCGAAACGTACTGCGGCGTACATCCAAGCGCGTCGCCAATATCATAAACAGACAGCTCGGCGCTGCGCATAGTAACCATAAGCCTTTGTGTAGGCGTAAGCCGCATCATCATATCTTCGAGCGCCGGGTGCTCGTCCTCCTTCCCGATAGTTTCCTCGACAAGCAAACGGCTATTGGGAGAAACGAAATCATCTAACGGAAGTGCCGTGATCTGCGGCTTGCAGCAATCTCGGATATATCGGCGCACCGCCATGAAAATGCCCTTGACCGCAAATGTTGAGAATTTAGCTCCTTTTTCCGGATAGTATTCCGCACACGCCTGCCATAGCCCTATCCTGCACACTTGTAGAATATCTTCGTCAACTTTAAGACTCGGGAAATACTTTTTCAAGGTAAACCAAACAAGCGACTGATTTTCTTCATACAGTTCCTCTGGCGTCATGTTTGAAGAGCCTCCACAAAACAATAGCTCTGCGGCGGTCTCGTGAGATTACACTGCGTACATTCTGAACACTTCGGCGTTGCCATGCCGAGATTGTCAAAGTAACATTCTCTGCTGTGTTTCTTGAACTCAGATATTTCTTTCGGCTTGTCGTAGATTTTCAGATCGGAGATGTTCCAAACGACCCCATTCTCTCCGCCCAAATAAACGAAAAGCAACTCTGCCGTTACACACGCCTCTTCGAGCATCAGTTCGATTGGATATGCCCAGCCCCTATCGTCCACGATTCGGTATTCCGCCGGTTCTCTGAAGCTTGGTACAAGTTGAGCGATTTGGTCGCACACAAACTCGCCAATAACTTTCCCGCCGCCATGAAAGCCTTGTTTTCCCACCAGCGCAAAGAAATCCTCGTGTTCAAATCGCGGCTTCGAGCAGTAGACATACACCTTAAACGGTGTTTCCAACTTCGGGCGTGTCTTGCGCACTTCCATCGTCTTTTCCCCGGCGGCAATCAGCTCGCACCAGCGCGGCTGGATGCTTAACATTACAGCTTTACTCATAGGTTCTCATCTTCCCTTTCTCGCAAAATCCGTCTGCGGGCTTAGGATAATCGTAATAGTTGCAAAAGACTTCTTGTTCGCTGCCCTTGAGAGACAAGTCCGGGTCTCCAAGTCGGCAGTCCTTGCAATGCACAACCTTTTCATACCCCAGCTGCACCGCCATTCTCTTAAACTGGCTGCGGGTGGGTCGGTCAACATCGACCGTCGGAATCTTTTTCATTTCCTTGATTACCAGATCAGAAACATATATTCCGTTCTGCGGGCTTTCTGCGTCAATCAAGCGCATTTTCATAATCCTCCCAAATGTTTGCTTGTCCCGGAAGAACGCCGTCCTCCATCCACCAGTGGAAGACCTCTTCGCCGGTCTCTCCCCAGCGCATTCCATTAGCCTTCCCGCGGGCTTTTCGTGCTTCAAGCATCCGGTCAAAAGTTCGGATGTAATTTTTTTGGAATCCCGGCCAGCGGGCGAACTCGGCGTAACGGGCTTTCCCAGCCATTGGACATCCGATGCAGCCAACACGGCAGAAGCCCTCGTTGTAAAGCGGGTTCGTCTCAACCTTTTGATCTGTAAGGTAATCCCATACGTCCCGATCCGTCCAGTCGATGATTGGATTGCAAACCCGTTTGCCTTTCATCTGGCAATTTTCAAAAAGCTGTCGGTCTTCCTCGTTGTCGTTGTTCAAAATGAGCTTTTTCTTCGGGTCAGCGGCTTGTACTTCCAGCGCCCCGCGGTTTGCCGCTCTTTTGACAGATTCTGCCCACCGGACACCTGTAACGACAAATCGGTCTTTGCCTGCCGTTTCTTTTAAGACAGCGCAGCAGTACCGCGCAATTCGCGTCGGCGGCATGAGTTTCTTCGGAATCAAGTCCCACATCGAAGTGCGTTTGCCTTGATATGTCGGAAGAATTATCGTGTACTTGATGCCTTTTTCTTCGTACTCTTTGGCGCGTTTTCGCACATGATATACCGTCTCTGGCGCGTCTGCTGTCGTATGCGAATGGCATATTTCAAACGGGATTCCGGCATTTTCGGCGAGCTTACAGATTACGGCGCTGTCTTTTCCGCCGCTGTCGGTCAGCAGTAGCGGCTGCTTATACAGTTTCAGCGACATTTGCGATGCAAGACGTAGGCGCTCCATTGCTGTCTGTTCCAAATCCGTCATTGCCATTCACTACACCCCCCATTCAACCGCCACACACAGCGGGGGCATTTGCCGTAGCAGGGTTTATGCATCGCTGTCACCGCCTTTATACTTCGGCATGTCCGCCCATGCTTTCACACCGTCCCAATCACCGCGTGTTTCAAGCTCGAACAGGTTGTTGTACTCATCGCAATCGATCATGCACAAGTCCTGCGAGACGCCCCAGCTTGTGGCGACAAGGATTTCCTGACCGTCTTCCGGCATTTCGCAGGAGAACATATACTCCGGGATTTCATAATCAGCGCACCCGCGCTCGGCGTACTCGGCTTTTTCGTCGTTGGTCAACGGGCGCACTGTGATCTCGTGCCAGACGATTTTTTCTTCAAACATCAGCTTCTACCTCGCTTTCGAGCCATTTTCTTATGTCCTCCTCGGGAAACTCTACGAACATGCAAAGGTGGAAAAATGGGCAGACGGTGCAGTTGAGCTTGTCCGGGAAAACGCATTCTTCCATCTGCGCAATATAGACTAACAAGTCGGATATATCGCAGTTACAAAGGTCGCGCACGATTTTCTCACGGTTCGTCATTGTGTTCATCCTTTCTCTGATAGCAATTCAGCAGCGGGTCTGTCGGGCCGCAGAAGCAGCAGGGCTTTCCGTCCGCAGAACGGGCAAGGTTTAAGCTCCTCCATTGTCAGCCCTCCTGTTCCATGCTTCTATTGCATCCTCAGCAGTGTCGTATATCCAAACCCCTACAATTCCGCCGTCTTCGTCATACTTCGCTATCGGGCATTCAGGGTTCAATTCATGCGTGTGGCGAAGCTTGTACCCAACGCCGCTGTATGGATTAGAAAGATAATCGTCATCATGAAGGTTGCCTTCATCATCACAGATAACTACTGCAACTTTTCCACCACAGAAAGGACACGGTTTAGGTTTTACCATAGTTTTTACTCCAATCAATCGCCTGTCCGCAATCGGGGCAGAAGCGGGTTTTTTTCCCAGCGCAGAGCTCCCCGTTAATTTCGGACACAAATCTCGTTCCACAAGCCACGCAGCAAAAGTGCTTAGAGTCTTTTTGGTTTAACACAATCGGTGGCTCCGGTATCTGCTTGTCCAGCGCCGCACACGCCTTAAGGCAAGCATCGTCTACCGCATCCTGCACTTTCTCCTTGCCTTCGTACCAGATCTCGGCAAGGGCTTCCCGCGTAGTGTCCGGGTAAAGGATTCGTTTTGCTTCTTTGTATGTCATGCCGCGTCCTCCCATACTGGCCGGCTTTTCTTCCACTTGCGCCAGCGGATAAAGCGCCACCGGGGCGGCTCGCTGTCCAGCCACTTGTTGAAATGCGCGATGTACTCAAGGCGCAGATTGTACCGGCGCTTCTTTTCCTGTTTTTCGTTCATTTTTCATCCTCCGTCAAAATTTCTCGGTCAAGGATTGCGTCGATTTTCAGTGGAAGCAATAAGCGCAGAGATATTATCTGGCAGTTCTGCCCAGAGCTCCACGTTTTTCGCAGGGCGCTCAACGTCATCGACGTGCCAATAGAAGCCGGTGGGCATCTCCTCTTCCAGCGCGTTCATAAATGGACTCGCGTGGTAATACACCTGATCGTAATAAACGTAGCCGGCGTTAAACATGTATTCCTGCACGCAGAGGCATTGGCAGTCTTTGCTCGGGAGCCGATCTTTCACGCTCGTGAAGCGCAGTCCGGTACTGGCTCTTGCGAGCAATTCGTTAAAAGTCATCTTGGAGGCAATAAGCTCGTCCTCGAACTTTTTGTATTCCTGCACGTCGGTCGGGGACATTGTAGTATCCTCGTACTCTTTCAGCCGCTCCCACACCTTGCGCTGGCTGCATGCGCCGTCCGGGCAGTATTTGCCCCAGCGCTCTTCGCGGCATTTGGCAATGTCGCAGAAGTTGCCATCGAAAGTAAGCCGGTTGCAAGGAAGTTTTGTTTTATCTGACATCTGAGTTGCCTCCAAAATGATGCTTTGTTACGGCGATGGCAAACGGCTCGATCTCCGAAGCCCATACCGCCGTTCCTTTTCCGTGGATGCTTTCCCAGCAGAGCGGGAAGCCGCCGATCCCATCAAACAGGCTGCCAAGCGTCGCGCCCTCCGGAAGATACGCCGCCATTCTACCGAACATCCAGCGCCAGAACGGGAGTGCGATGGAGTTCCCGAGCGCTTTGTACTTCGGCGCGTCCGCTTCCTTGTGTACGCGGCCTTTCTCGTCTGTCCAGTCGCCAATGTCCACCCATCCGTCCGGATACCCTTGAAGCCGTGTACATTCCAATGGGGTAAGCCGACGAACGACCATGCGCTCCATAACGTGCTGTTGTGTCCCGCCGGTCCCCATTCTCGCTTGCAATGATGGGGATATGCCGCCGCAATCCCGGATAACGTCACATGCGTGTGTCATGTCCTGCACCGTGGCTGCGCAAACCGCCGGTCGGTCAATCGTATTGAGGGTGTAGCTTATGTCCTCTTTCCACCCCTTGCCATTGCATCCGGCGGTATCGGCACGGTCTATTCCGTTGCCCTGTAAGCAAAAGATCGTTTGGTCGTTTCCGGTCCCAAGCGTTCCACTCTTCTCTGTCTGAACTAACGCGCCTTTTCCTCCGCCGTCACAGCCTCCCCGGATGCGGACTGCATAAGCAGCACAGCTTTCAGCACATCCGGCAATTTCTTCCCGCGCCGTTCCGCCCTCCGGAGAATCCCGGCACACGCCTTCGGCGTAAGGTTGTACTTCGGGTCGGGACGCTCTTCCAGAATCTGCGACAACTTCGTGTACACCAGAAGATTCGGCTCCTCCGAAACGTTCAAAGAGGATGTCCCCTGCGGTGAATCCGTTAAAATCGACCACCATGCTGATACGCCGTCTGCGTTGGGGAACTCCCCAGTATTGGGCGTCGTGCGTTCTCCATGCGACGCTCCATCCGTCGCCGATAATCCCTCCGGCTTTCGTCCACTTCTGCTTGTCCGGCAGTCGAGGAAGAGAAAATCCCGGTTCTGCGATGCGTACAGCTTCTTCCAGCACGGCTCCGAAGTCTCCGAATCCATCCTTGAAGTTGCTGCACGGGTGTGATCTCCGCGCCGTTGATCTTTGTGATATCTCCTAAGTGTTTAATGAAAATCGCCTCTCTTTCAGAATGCCATCAGCATTACCGCGTCTTATCATCAGGGATGCTTCGATCCCGATGCAGCCACCCTTCGGGATCCTCCCGGAGGTTGCTCCGCTTTACGCCAGTAATCTTTCCAAAAATAGCGCCTGAAGCGTCCCTCAACAGAATTAAGCATCTGTCACCGCTCCGCTGAACCTCGATGCTGCAAGGGACCAACAGCCCACCAGCGCCGTGCTCACCACTGATTTCGCACGCGCCAATGTAGTTCTCTACCTCAACCTGGGCGGCTAAAATAAACATAGCCGTCATCGCCTCCTGCCCTATATGGCAATCACATCCTTAAATTGCAACCAGTCTACTTGAAATATTAAAGTATCCCGGCAACGGCTTTACCCGTAAATATGTATGAAAAAAGTCCCGGAAACGCTCAATGAGAACGTTAGCTAGGACTCCTTTTTATTGATGTGGGCTGAATAGTTGGGGTGGGGGTGGTGCCGCACCGCGCTGCGCGGTCGGTTTTTGGCGTCCAATTTTGAAAGTAGGGGGGCTTTTAACATGTCTTAATTGATATTAAGAGCAGTTAAAAGGCCGCTCCAGCGGCCTTGCTTTTGCCCGTCCAGGCGGGCGACTGATGATTGTTTTTCATGCACGCGTGAACGGTTTTTCATTTTTCACACCCCTTTTTTTGCTCGGGCTGTCGCCTTTATTCTGTTGCTATGCGCCGGGCGTTGCGGTTGTTTGATCGGATCGGCGGGCGCTTGTGTGCGTATATGTATAGGCGCAGCAGCAGCCGCAAGCGGCGACAGGGGGGCTATATATAGATAGATAGATAG